>Ga0224558_1000363_pt1 | contig 52821 bp, 52 predicted proteins | sample 714S32024metaG_FD_180682 | JGI IMG/M metagenome (GOLD analysis project Ga0224558, IMG submission 180682) | Peat soil microbial communities from Stordalen Mire, Sweden - 717 S3 20-24 | ecosystem: Environmental > Terrestrial > Soil > Wetlands > Peat | place: Sweden: Norrbotten County, Stordalen... | reverse complement strand
AAGGCCGGAACCCCCACCATGGGCGGCGTCGGCATCGTGGGAGCGGTGGTCATCGGCTATCTCATCGCCCACGCCATCCCCGGCGTCACCTTCTCCCGGTCGGGTACGCTGATCATGCTGGCGGTCGTCGGGGCGGCGCTGATCGGATTCGCCGACGACTGGATCAAGGTCCGCCACCGCCGCAGCCTGGGCCTGAACAAGCGGGCCAAGTTCGGTTCCCAGATCGGGCTCGGCGTGCTCTTCGCCCTACTGGCCGTGTACTGGGCCCATGCCTCGACGACGCTGTCCTTCACCCGCTACGACTCCATCGGGCTCCACATGGGCACCGGGGTGTGGGTGGTGTGGGCCACGGTGATCATCGCCGCCTCGGCCAACGCCGTGAACCTGACCGACGGCCTGGACGGGCTGGCCGCGGGCTCGTCCACCTTCTGCTTCGCCTGCCTGGCCATCATCGGCTACTGGCAGTACCGGCACTTCGTCATCTACCGGGTGCCCGATGCCCTCGACCTCGCCCTGGCCGCCGTGGCCCTGGCCGGCGCCTGCCTCGGGTTCCTGTGGTGGAACGCAGCGCCGGCCAAGATCTTCATGGGAGACACCGGTTCCCTGTCCATCGGGTCGGGCCTGGCCGCGCTCTGCCTGCTCATGAACCTCGACCTGCTGCTGGTGGTCATCGGCGGCCTGTTCGTGATCGTGACTCTGTCGGTGGTCATTCAGGTGGTCAGCTTCCGGCTCTTCCACCGCCGGGTCTTCCTCATGGCGCCCCTGCACCACCACTTCGAGCTGATGGGCTGGCCCGAGACGACGGTCATCGTCCGCTTCTGGATCCTCGCCGGGCTCTTCGCCGCCCTCGGCCTCGGCATCTTCTACGGGGACTTCCTCTCGGTGGGCAAGGTCTGATGGCTCCGGTCGGGCAGGTTCCGGCGATGCGGCGCCCGGGGTTCCACCACCCGAGGCCGCCGGTGGACGAGGCTGGGAACATGGATGCGGTCGACCGTCGATCAGGCGGGCCCACGGTGACGGGGTCCTCGAGTCAGGGAGTGCACCGTGGCTGAACGGTCCGAGTCAGCGCGGACGACGACCCGAGGGCGCCACCCGTCCAGCCGGACGGCTGCGGCCCGCCCCCTCCGGCCCGCGCCGAGCCGCCCCGCCGGAAAGGCGCCGACGACCAAGGCGACGGGCCAGGTCCCCCTCGGCCGGGGTCGTCCCGGTGCGGGAACGGCGCCACCGGGGCGCCTGGCCCTGGTGGGTACGGCCCGCGCCCTGACCGTCCTGGTGGGGATCCTGTGCGTGTTCGGGCTGGTCATGGTGGGCTCCGCCTCACCGGTCATCTCGCTCGGCCTCTACGGGTCACCCTGGTCGATCTTCATCCGCCAGGTCCTGTGGATGGGCGTCGGCACCTGCGCACTGCTGATCCTCGCCCGTGTGGACTACCGGAAATGGAGGACCATCCGGGGACCGCTCGTCATCATGACCATGGTCCTGCTCGTCCTCGTGCTCGTCCCCCACTTCGGCGTCACCGCAGGCGGTTCCTCCCGCTGGATCGGCGTCGGCATGCTCCAGCTCCAGCCGTCCGAGCTGATGAAGCTGGCCCTCGCCGTCTTCGCCGCCGACCTGCTGACCCGCCGGGCCGACCGCTCGGCGGACCCGAAGATGGTGATCGTGCCGGTCCTGGCCGTCCTCGGCATCTCCGGGCTGCTCATCCTCAAGCAGCCGGACATGGGCACCGCGCTGGTCCTCAGCTGCATCGCCTTCGGCATCCTGTTCATGGGCGGCGTGCCGATGGCTCCGATCATGAAGATCCTGGCCGGCTTCGGCGCCCTGGCCGTCGTCGTGGGCCTGGCCGATCCCTACCGGCGTGATCGGATCCTGTCCTTCCTCAACCCCGGGGCCAACCGGTCGGGCTCGGGCTACCAGGTCTGGCAGTCGCTCATCGGGCTCGGCTCGGGGCACGTCTTCGGGCTGGGGCTCGGCGGTGGCCGGCAGAAGTGGGGTCTCCTGCCCAACGCCCACACCGATTTCATCTTCTCGGTGGTGGGGGAGGAGCTCGGCCTGGTTGGCGCCATCGTCCTGCTCTGCCTGTTCTTCGCCCTGGCCTGGTTCGGGCTGCGGGCGGCGACCCGGGCACCGGACCGGTTCGGGAGCCTATTGGCCGTGGGCATCACCACCTGGATCACCAGCCAGGCGATCATCAACATCGGGGCGGTGATCGGCGTGCTGCCGGTCACCGGTATCCCGCTGCCGTTCGTCTCCTTCGGCGGGTCGTCCCTGATCATCACCATGGCCGCCGTGGGCATCCTGCTCAACATCGCCCGGCACGAGCGGCCCGCGCCTGTCACCGCCCCGGCCCGGCGACGACCGTCGCAGCGGTGAGCGGCGAGCGGTTCGCGCTGGTGGCCGGGGGAGGCACCGCCGGCCACCTCCAGCCCGCCCTGGCCATCGCCGAGGCCCTGGTGGACGGCGGCCACCCGCGAGGCACCATCGAGTTCGTGGGCTCCGAACGCGGCCAGGACCGGTCCGCCCTCGAGGGGCGGGGATTCCCCATGACCCTGCTGCCCGGGCGGGGCATCGTCCGGAGCCTCCACCCACGGGACCTCTGGGCGAATCTCGTGGCCGTGGTCGGCCTGGTGGAGGCCGCCCTCCGTGGGTTCGGCGTGGTGCGGCGGGCCCGACCCCGGGTGGTCGTCTCGGTGGGCGGGTACGCCAGCCTGCCGGCCTCCCTGGCGTCCGTGGTCCTCAGAGTGCCGCTGGTGCTGGTCAATGTCGATGCGGTCCCCGGGGCCGCCAACCGCCTGTTCGGACGGTTCGCCCGGGCCTCCGCCGTGGGGTGGGAAGGGAACCCCCTCCCGAGGGCAGTGGTGACCGGTACGCCGGTGCGGCCGGAGATCGCCGCCGTCGACCGGTCCCCCGAGGACCGCCGCCGGGCCCGCCGACGGCTCGGACTGCCCGAGGACCGCCTGACCGTGGCGGTGTTCGGGGGGTCCCTCGGTGCCCGGCGCATCAACGAGTCGGTGACCGGACTGGCCCGACGCTGGCGGGACCGAACCGACCGCTCGATCTACCACATCGTCGGCCGCCGGGACTGGGAGCGGTACGGCCCGGGCGGCTCCCCGGCGTCGGCGTCCCCGTCGACGGGGGCCGGCCTCATCGAAGTCCTGGTCCCCTACGAGGACCGGATGGACGCGGTCTACTCGGCGGCCGACGTGGTCGTCTGCCGGGCCGGCGCCATGTCGGTTGCGGAGCTGGCCGCGGCGGGGGTGCCCTCGGTGCTGGTGCCCCTCCCGGGGGCGCCGGGCGACCACCAGACGGCCAACGCCCGGGTGCTCGAGCGGGCCGGGGCCGCCGTCCTGCTCCCGGACGGAGACTGCGACGCCGAGGCCCTCGACGTTACGCTCGACCGCATGCTGGCCGACCCCGCCGGGCTCGACGCCATGGGGCGGGCCGCCGCGTCGTTGGGCCGGAAGGATGCCGCGGCGGCCGGGGCCCGGGTGGTCGAGGCCAGTGCCCGTCCGCCCGCCGGCCGGGGCGCTTCGTGAACGGCGGACCCGCCCGCCCGTCGTTCGGGGACCCTGGCCGACCGGTCGCCGTCCACATCGTGGGCATCGGCGGTGCCGGCATGAGTGCCATCGCCACCGCCCTCCACGCCATGGGGCACACGGTGACGGGCAGCGACCTCCGGGCCTCCGGGGTGACCGACCGGCTGACCCGGGCCGGAATCGCGGTGGCTATCGGCCACGACAGGTCGAACGTGGGCTCCGCCGACCTGGTCACCGTCTCCTCGGCCGTGTCCGACGACAACCCCGAGGTGCTCGAGGCCCGGCTCCGGGGGATCCCCGTGCTGGCTCGCTCCGAGGCCCTGGCGGCGATCGCCTCCCTGCGCCGGTGCATCGCGGTGGCCGGCACCCACGGGAAGACCACCACCGCCTCGATGCTCGCCCTACTGCTGGTGGAAGCCGGCGTGAGGCCGTCCTTCCTCATCGGGGGCGACGTCAACGAGATCGGGACCAACGCAGTATGGGGCGAGGGGGAGTGGCTGGTCGTCGAGGCCGACGAGAGCGACGGCACGTTCCTGGCACTGGTGCCGGACATCGCCGTCGTCACCAACGTCGAGGCCGACCACCTCGACCACTACGGGACCTTCGCTGCGGTGCGGTCGGCGTTCGAGGACTTCGTGGCCGGGGCGCGCCACCGGGTGGTGGGCGGGGACGACCTGGTGGCCGCCCAGATCGGCCGCGACTCCGGTGCCGACATCGTCGGGACGGGCGAGGACAGCACGTTCCGCATCGTCGAACTGGAGCTGGCCCGCAGCTCGCTCTCCTTCGACCTGCTGGACCCGGCCGGGGCCACACTCGGCCGTCTCGAGGTGCCGGTCCCCGGGCTCCACAACGCCAGGAACGCCGCCGTGGCGACAGTGGCCGCACTGGCCGCGGGCGTCCCCTTCGCCGCCGCCTCCCGGGCGCTGGCCCGGTTCGCGGGGGTGGCCCGCCGGTTCGAGTTCCGCGGTGAGGCCAATGGGGTCACCTTCGTGGACGACTACGCCCACCTGCCGAGCGAGGTCCGCGCCGCCCTGGCCGCGGCCCGCAACGGTGACTGGCGACGGGTGGTGGCCGTCTTCCAGCCCCACCGCTACAGCCGGACCGCCGACCTGTGGAGCGAGTTCGGCGCGTCATTCGGCGATGCCGACCTCGTCGTGGTCACCGATGTCTACGGTGCCGGAGAGGCCCCGGTGCCCGGAGTGTCGGGGCAGCTGGTGGCGGACGCCATCCGACGGTCGGCGCCCGGGCTCCCGGTCGTCTACGTGGCCGGCCGGTCGGACGTCCGCACGGTGGTCGGTGGGCTGCTCGAGCCGGGTGACCTCTGCTGCACCCTGGGAGCGGGCGATCTGACCTCCCTTCCGGACGAGCTGATCGCCGATCCGGGCTGGTGACGGGCCCGGGGCCCGGAGGGGCCGAGCGGCTGGCCGCGCTCAGGGCCTCCCTCGGAGCGTCAGTCCGCCACGACCATCCGCTCGGCGCGCTGACCACCTACCGGGTCGGGGGCACGGCCGCCCTGTACGCCGAGCCGGCCGACGAGCCCGAACTGGTGGCCCTGGCCCGAGGCCTGGTCGGGAGCGACGTCCCCGTCCTGGTCCTCGGGCGGGGCTCGAACCTGCTGGTCGCCGACCGGGGCTTCGACGGCCTGGTGGTCTCCCTCGGGGAAGGATTCGAGTCGCTGGCCTTCGAGGGTGACCGGGTCCGTGCCGGGGGTGCCCTGAGTCTGCCCGTCCTGGCCCGCCGCACCGCGGCAGCGGGATGGAGCGGCCTCGAGTGGGCGGTGGGGGTCCCCGGGTCGGTCGGGGGCGCCATCCGGATGAACGCCGGGGGGCACGGCTCGGACACCGCGGCCACCCTGGTCGGCTACCGCTGGGTCGACCTGTCCACGGGTGCCGTGCACGACGCGCCGGCCGAGCGGCTCGGGTTCGCCTACCGCCGGAGCAGCCTGGCCCCCACCGATGTCGTGGTCGAGGGTGTGTACCGCCTCGAACGGGGCGACCCGGCCGTGGCCAGGGCCGCCATCGACGAGATCGTGCGCTGGAGGAGGGCCAACCAGCCGGGGGGCAGCAACGCCGGATCGGTGTTCACCAATCCCCCCGGCGACTCGGCCGGCCGGCTGATCGAGGCGTGCGGCCTGAAGGGGCTCCGGCTGGGCAGCGCCGAGGTCTCCTCCAAGCACGCCAACTTCATCCAGGCGGACCCCGACGGGTCGGCCGACGACGTGGAGCGGCTCATCGCCCACGTGCAGCAGGTGGTGGCCGACACCACCGGGGTGGCGCTCCACACCGAGGTCCGCCTGATCGGGTTCACCGGCCCGGGGTCCGGGGCCACGTGACCCCAGCCACCCGTACCCCGTCCCCGGGCGGCCGGTCGATCGACCCGCGCATCTGGCAGCGCCGGCTGTCGATCCAGCGGAGCCGGGGACGCCGGCGCCTCCGGTGGATCCTGGCCGCGGTGATCGGGGTGGCCGCGGTGATCGGGGTCGTGGCCCTGCTCCACACCCCCCTGTTCAGCGCACGGGTGGTCACGGTGACCGGGTCCCACCCGCACACCAGCGAGGCCGCCATCGTCGCCGCCTCCGGGCTGAGCCACCGTCCGGCCATGATCAGTCTCGACACCGACGCCGTCGCCGCCCGGGTCGAGGCCCTCCCGTTCATCGCCACCGCCCGGGTGCGGCGCCACTGGCCCGACGGCGTCGAGATCGCGGTCACCGAGCGGGTGCCGGCCGTGCAGATGGCCGGCCCGGGCACCTCGTGGTCGGTGCTCGACGATCAGGGGCGGACCCTCCAGGTGGCTCCGTCCCCCGTCCCTGGGCTCCGGGCCCTGGTCGTGAAGACCCCTACCGGGGTGGTCACGCCCTCGCCGGTGGGTGGCTCGCTGCCCGCGGGGGCCTCGGGTGGCCTGCTGGTGTCCCGGACCCTTCCACCCGCCTTCGTCGGTCAGGTCGACTCAGTCGCCGTGGCGCCGGACGGCACGGTCAGCCTGGTCGTCGACTCGGGGATCACCGTCCTGCTGGGGACGGCCACCGACCTCACGGCCAAGTACGAGGACGTGGCCACCCTCATCGCCCACGCGGCCCTCCACGCCACGTCGACCATCGACGTGACCGTGCCCCAGTCGCCGACGGTGAGCGGCTGACCGCGCCGAACCGGCGGCAGACCGGGCGTTCGCGGTGCCCGTCGTGTGTCGACAGTGCTTGACCAGGTAGTCCCTTGACCGTATCGTGGTGGCCAACTCGCCGGTTGGAACGGTTTCAACCTTTGGTCGAGGGTAAGGGATTCCATGACCGTTCCGGCCCAGAACAACTATTTCGCCGTCATCAAAGTGGTGGGCGTCGGCGGTGGTGGCGTCAACGCCGTCAACCGGATGATCGAAGCCGGGCTGCGGGGCGTCGAGTTCATCGCCACCAACACGGACGCGCAAGCGCTCCTGATGAGCGATGCCGATCTCAAGCTCGACATCGGACGCCAGCTGACCCGTGGGCTGGGTGCCGGGAGCGACCCCGAGGTCGGGCGACTGGCCGCCGAGGAGCACCGCTCCGAGATCGAGGAGGCCCTGAAGGGCGCCGACATGGTGTTCATCACCGCCGGCAAGGGCGGCGGGACAGGAACCGGTGCCGCACCGGTGGTGGCGGAGATCGCCAAGGGGCTGGGCGCGCTCACCATCGGCGTGGTCACCCGGCCGTTCACCTTCGAGGGCCGGCGCCGGTCGGTCCAGGCCGAGCAGGGCATCCAGAACCTGAAGGAGAAGGTCGACACCCTCATCATCATTCCGAACGACCGGCTGCTCACCGTGTCCAACGAGAAGACCTCGATGGTCAACGCCTTCAAGATGGCCGACGAGGTGCTGATGCAGGGCGTCCAGGGCATCACCAGCCTGATCACGGTGCCGGGCCTCATCAACACCGACTTCGCCGACGTGAAGATGATCATGAGCAACGCCGGCACCGCCATCATGGGCATCGGCTCTGCCACCGGCGAGGGCCGGTCGGTGAACGCGGCCCGGGCGGCGATCACCAGCCCGCTGCTCGAGGCGTCGATCGAGGGAGCGCGGGGCATCCTGCTCAACATCGCCGGGGGCCCCGACCTCGGCCTCTTCGAGGTCAACGAGGCGGCGGAGATCATCCACGGGGTGGCCCATCCCGACGCCAACATCATCTTCGGCAGCGTCATCGACGAGAACATGGGCGAGGAGGTACGGGTCACCGTGATCGCCGCCGGATTCGAGCGCTGGGAAGCCCAGGCGCGCGGCGCGGGCGGTCAGCCGGAGGCACCCGGCCGCGAGGAGGCCCGCAGCCGGGTCCTCGGCGTGGAGACGGCCCACGAGGACATCTTCGCCGCGCCGACCGACGACGAACTCGACCTGGGCGACGACGACTTCGACGTGCCGTCGTTCCTTCGCTGAGCCCCACCCGGGACCCGCTCCCGGTTCTCGGGACCATCAGGGCGGTCTGGAGCGACGCAGCATCCGGTGACCTCCGGCCCACCGGCGACGGTCCCGGCGGCGCCCCGGAGCTGGCCCGGTGGGCCGACGGCGTGACCGGGGGCGGACCGGCTCCCGGCTCGGTGCGGGAGGTCCAGTGGGTGGACCAGGTCCACGGCACGGCGGTGGTCATGGCGCACGCCGGTCGGCCCGACGCCTCCACGGCCGACGCCCACGGCCGGCTCGGTGCGGTCCGCGCCGGATCGGGAGATGCCTTGGTCTCGGCCGACCCGACGGTGGCGGTGGCGGTGCTGACCGCCGACTGCGCCCCGATCGCCCTGGGCAGCGAGGAGGGGGTGTTCGCTGCCGTCCACGCCGGCTGGCGGGGGCTGGATGCCGGTGTGGTGGAGTCGGCCGTCCGGGCCATGCGGTCGCTCGGCGCCACCCGAGTGGCCGGCGCCCTCGGGCCCTGTATCCACGCCGGGTGCTACGAGTTCTCCGACGCCGACCTGGCCGGCGTCGTCGCCCGCCACGGCCCGTCGGTCCGGGCCAGGACGGCCGACGGCCGACCGGCCCTGGACCTCCCGGCAGCCGTCTCCTCGGCGCTCGCCTCCTGCGGGGTGCGCGAAGTCCCTGGCGTCGACGCCTGCACGGCCTGTGCGGGCGGCTACTTCTCCCACCGGGCCCGCGGCGACCGGGGTCGACAGGCCCTTGTGGTCTGGTCGGGCGGTTCCGGGTGACGGCCGGCCCGGGACGGTTCGACCCCGACGGCTTCGACGGGCGGCTCGAATCGGTCCGGACCCGCATCGCCCGGGCCTCCGGCGACCCGTCGGCGGTGAGGATCGTGGCCGTCACCAAGGGGTTCACCCACGAGGCGGTGGCCGCCGCCCTGGCTGCCGGCCTCGCCGACATCGGCGAGAACTACGCGGACGAGCTGGTGGCCAAGGCCGCCGCCCTGGAGGCCGCCGGGGGCGGCGGGCCGTCCCCGGTCTGGCACTTCCTCGGTGCCGTGCAGCGGAACAAGGTGGGCCGGCTGGCCCCGCTGGTGACCTGGTGGCAGGGTCTGAGCCGCATCGAGGAGGGCCGGGCCATCGCCCGCCGCCGCCCCGGATCGAACGTGCTGGTCGAAGTGGACGTGGCCGGCCTTCCCGGCCGCGGTGGCTGCCCCCCGGAGGAGGTCGACCGCCTTGTGGGTTCCCTCCGCGACGAGGACCTCGAGGTGGCCGGGTTGATGGCCGTGGGTCCGCCGGGCCCCCCGGAGGCGTCACGCCCGGGATTTGCCCTGGTGTCGCACCTGGCCGACTCGCTGGACCTCCCGGTGCGCTCGTTCGGGATGTCGGACGACCTCGAGGTGGCCCTGGCCGAGGGTTCGACGATGGTCCGGGTGGGACGTGCCCTGTTCGGGGAGCGGCCCCCCCGGACCGGACCGGGCGCCGTCCACCCGTCCCCGGAGCCACGCACTACGCTGTGAACAGGAGGACACGATGCCAGCTTCGTTCATGAAAAAGACGATGGCCTATCTGGGCCTCGTCGACGACGACTACGACGACTACGACGACTACCAGGTGCGGTCGCCGGCTCCGGTGGGGCGGGTCGGGCAGCGCTCCGTGAGCGGCTTGGAGGACGTCGATGAGCAGGTCGCATCGCCGGTCAACCCGAGGATCCGCACGCTCAACCGCGACGAGACCTCGGGCACCGCGGTGGCGGCGTCCCCCTCACCCGTCGCCCGCGCCACCGTCGGCTCGTCCTCGGTGCGCCCGATCTCCCAGGAGACGGCTGGTGCCAGGGTGCACATCGTGGCACCGGGCCGGTTCGCCGATGCCCAGGAGATCGCCAACCGGCTGATGAACAACCAGCCTGTCATCGTGAACATGCAGTCGGCCGACCGTGACCTGCAGCGCCGGATGATCGACTTCTGCAGCGGCGTGACCTACGCCCTGTCGGGCGGGATGGAGCGGGTGGCCGACGAGGTCTTCCTCCTCACCCCCTCGAACGTGAAGGTCTCGGACGAAGAGCGTCAACGGCTGGCCGATCGCGGGCTGGTCAATCCCTGAGCGACGACCTGACGGGCCGCTCGGCGCCGGACGGGGAGTAGGCCGTCGTGTTCGAGATCATCTACTTCCTCCTCCAGTTCTTCCTGCTGGTCCTCATCGTCTACTCGCTCCTGAGCTGGTACCTGGCCTACGCCCGGGTGACCTTCGACTCCCCGGCGTACAAGGTCCAGCGGGTGCTGTCGGCCATCTGCGACCCGGTGCTCAACCCGGTCCGCCGGATCATCCCGACCGCCCGGGTGGGGGGAGTGGGCCTCGACCTCTCGGTCCTCGTCGTGTTCCTCGTCGTCGAGGTGATCCTCCTCCCGCTCTTCCGCTGACCGGTCGGGCACCCAGGCGAGTCGGCCCGGTGCAGGATCTGCCGAATTTTTCCCGCGAATCCCTGGAGCCACCCCACGGCGCCGCTAGCATGGCGCCATGGACGCCTCGCAATCAGCTCTTGATTCGCTTCGCACCGTCGAGTTCCGTGAGACCCTGAAGGGCTACCACCGGGACGATGTCGACGAGTACCTCGAGAAGGCCGCCGTCGAGGCCGAGGGGCTGCAGGAACAGCTCCGCCAGAGCGGGGAGCGCCTCCGTCAGGCGGCCGAACGGATCTCACAGCTTGAGACCGCCCTCGAGCAGCAGCCGGCCCCGCAGCCGGTCGAGGCCGTGGTGGCCGACGACACACTGCAGCGCACGCTGTTGCTGGCGCAGAGGTTCGTCGACGAGACCAAGGCCGACGCCGAGGCGCAGGCCTCCCTGGTGGTGGCCGAGGCCGACGCCAAGGCCCGGCAGGTGACCGAGCAGGCCCAGGCCCAGGCCACCCAGATCGCGTCCGAGTCCGAGCACCGCCTCCGGGAGGAGATCAACCGGCTGGAGGACTCGCGGACCCGCCTGTCCCACGAGGTCGAGACCATGACCCGCCATCTCGAGAGCGAACGCAACCGCCTGCGCAATGCGCTGGGGGACATCCTCCGCTGGGTCGACCAGAACGTGCAGCCGACCCCGGCCGAGGACGAGATCCGCCCCGCTCCCAGCCCCGAGGCCGACGCCGCCGGCCCCCCGGTTCCGCCCCCGGCGCCGTCTGCGACGGTCATCCAGGGAGGCAACCGGCCCGCGGCCACCCCACAGGGTGCGCCGTCCCAGCAGGGCAGCGGGACGGGCCCGACCGGCGAGGTCGCCCAGATGCGCCCCGCTGCTTCCACCACCCGGCCCGCCAACACCAACGCCCCCCTGCCGCTGTAGCGGCCGACGCCGCCGGCCCCCCGGGCCCGCTCGAGGATCGGGGCGGCTCCGGTATGGTCCCTGAGACCGTTGCCGTGCTCGGATTGCCGCATTGAGCTGGGCACGGTATCGTCACCCGCCCATCGGGTGTCGGGAGTGATCGTGCCCACCGCCCCCGAGCGGTCGCGACCGGGCGAACCCTGAAGGAGGTCGATGTGACGGCAGCGAAGAAGGCGGCGACCTCCCCATCCAAGAAGGCCTCCTCGGTGGGCAAGGCCGCTCCGGCGTCCAAGTCCCGGACCGCGTCCACCAAGAAGACCGCGTCCACCAAGAAGTCAGTGCCGGAGCAGTCCGCTGCGGCCGGAAAGAAGTCCGTGCCCTCACCCAAGAAGACCCTGCCGAAGAAGCTCACTGCGGCGGTGAAGAAGCCAGCGGCGCCCCCGAAGAAGCCAGCGGCCACGCCCAGGAAGCCCTTGACAGCCGACACGAAGGCCGTTCCGGCGGCGAAGAAGCCGGCCTCCCCGGCGCCGAAGAAGGAGGCCCCCACGAAGAAGGCGGTGGCTCCGGCGCCGCCCAAGCGGCCGACGGTCGGGCCGTACGCCAAGGAGGCCAAGTTCCTCGACGAACAGCGGGCGCTGCTGCACGAGGAGCGGTCCATCTACAGCGGCCAGGCGGTCGACCTGCGGGCCGAGGCGGACTCGCTCGCCCTCGAGCGGGAGCCCGGTGACGTTCAGTTCGACGAGGAGTCGGGGGAGGGGGGAACGGTCACGGTTGACCGTGAGCGCAACCTCGCCCTCTCCGCCCAGGCCTCGGCGGCGGTGGAGGAGATCGACGACGCCCTCCGCAAGATCGACCGGAAGACCTATGGCGGGTGCGAGCGGTGCCACCAGCCGATCCCGAAGGCCCGACTGCGCGCCCTCCCGTTCGCCCGGCTGTGCGTGGCCTGCAAGAGCGGCGGCCTGTCACGGCGCTGACCGATGAGCCGACGGCGGTGTCGGGACGCCACCGGCCGACGGCCGGCCTCCGGCGGTTGGCGGTGGCGGCCTCCGTGCTGGTGGTGGTGGTCGCCGTCGACCAGCTGACCAAGTGGTGGGCGGTGACCCGTCTGGACCAGGGCCCGATCCATCTGGTAGGGACGCTCGACCTCGAGCTCACCCGCAACACCGGCTCCGCGTTCAGCCTCTTCCAAGGCCAGTCCTTCCTGCTGGTGGCGGTGGTGGTCGTGCTGGTGGCCGGACTGCTGGTCATGGTGTGGCAGTCGCCGACCGACGGCCGGGCGGCCGTCCTCGGGCTCATCCTCGGCGGAGCGCTGGGGAACCTGTCCGATCGCCTGTTCCGGGGCGACCACGGTGCGGTGGTCGACTTCGTTGCCCTGCACTTCTGGCCCACGTTCAATGCCGCCGACGCCTCCATCGTGGTCGGATGTGCCCTGTTGCTCGTCTCGCTGATCAGGAGGCCCGGACTCCCGTGACCGTACTGACCGTGGTGGTACCGGCGTCGCTGGACGGGGTCCGGGTGGACAAGGCGGTGGCCCTGGTGGCCGACATGACCCGTTCGTCGGTGAGCGCCCTGGTGGACGCCGGGCGGGTCCACGTGGACGGGGCCAGGGTGCGCAGCCGGAGCACCTCCCTGCGGGCCGGCCAGGAGCTCCGGGTCGACCGCGACGAGGAGCGCCCGGCGGGCTCACCCCTGCCGGACCCAGGGGTCGAGTTCGAGGTGGTCCACGACGACCGCGACGTCATCGTGGTGGACAAACCGGCCGGGCTGGTGGTCCACCCCGGAGCCGGGCACCGGACCGGGACCCTGGTCCACGGGCTGCTGGCCCGCTATCCGGAGCTGGCCTCGGTGGCCGACGCAGTGGGGTCGGACCCGGACCGCCCGGGGGTGGTCCACCGGCTCGACCGGGGCACGTCGGGGCTGATGGTGGTGGCCCGGACGCCCGACGCCTACCGCTCGCTGGTGGCCCAGTTGGCGTCACGGCGGGTCACCCGGACCTACCACGCGCTGGTCATCGGATCGGTCGAGGGGGAGTCGGGCCTCGTCGACGCCCCGGTGGGCCGCTCAGCCACCTCGCCGACCCGGATGGCCGTGTCACGAAAGGGCAAGGAGGCCAGGACCCGCTACCACGTCGAACGCCGGTTCACCCGGCCGGCGCCGGCCACCCTGGTGACCGCCACCCTGGAGACCGGCCGTACGCACCAGATCCGGGTCCACCTGTCCGCCATCGGCCACCCGGTGGTGGGCGACGAGGTCTACAGCCAAGGCCGGGTGCTCCCTGCCGCCGACCTCACCCGCCCCTTCCTCCACGCCGGGTCCTTGGCCTTCGAGCATCCGGGCACCGGGGAGGAGTCGGCCTGGTACTCGCCGGTGCCCGAAGACCTCCGGCACCAGCTGGACCAGATGGGCTGAGCAGCTCCTGGCCGGGGTCAGGCGGCTTCGTGCGCGGCCTCGAGGGTCTCGCTGTCCGCCAGCACCTCGAGCGCCTCCGCCTCCGCCTGGCGTACCTTGCGCACGCCGATCCCGAGCCGCTCCGCGGTGGTCTGCAGTGAAGCCGGGTCGCTGCCGTCGAACCCGAACCGGTACCGGATCACCTGGCGCTGCAACTCGGTGAGCCGGTCGACGGCCTGGCGCACCAGGTCGAGGGTGAGCCCCGAAGCGACCTCGTCCTCGAAGTCGTTGAGCTCGGTGGAGACCAGGTCGCCGAGCGTTGCCGTCGAGTCGGCGGTCGCCGGCTGGTCCAGGCTGGCCACGACCCGTGCCACCTGGGAGAGGTCCGACCGGACATCAGCCGTGGTGTTGGTGACGTTGTCCAACTCGTCATCGGTGGGCGGCCGTTGCAGCTGGTGGGTGAGCTCCCACTGGGCGGCATCGACCTGCTGGTTCCGCTCCGCCACCTCCATGGGCAGGCGGATGGTCCGACCGTGCTGCTGGACGGCCCGTTGCAGGGCCTGGCGGATCCACCAGGTGGCGTAGGTCGAGAACCGGAACCCGCGCTCCCAGTCGAACTTGTCGACGGCCCGCATGAGCCCGAACGTCCCCTCCTGGATGAGATCGGGGAGGTCCACGCCACGGTCCTGATAGCGGCGTGCCCAGTGGACGACCAGCCGGAGGTTGGCCGCCACCATCTCGCGGCGGGCGGCGTCGTCGCCGACGGCTACCCGCTTGGCCAACTCGGTCTGGGCCTCGTGGTCGGGAAGTGGGTGGTGATCGAGGTCACGCAGGAAGAGGCCCAGGCTGTCGGCGTCGGCGCTCCGCGAACGACCCACCGCTCCGGGGCTGGCCGGGCGGGTGGGAGCAACCTTCTGCCGGGGGGCGGTACCGCCCGCGGACCCGGCTCCGGTGCCCCGCTGGTTCTCCCTACTCATCGTTCGAGTCGTCATCCCTCTCCTCATTCATCGTCACAGGGTCGACAGGACCTTTAACGCCCGATCCGCTCGGGACATTCCATCGTTGTCATTCGAGTGCCAGTGCTGGCGGGATCCCTGGTCAGCACTACCCAGAACAGGGCTTGCGTACCCCCTGTTCGGAATGGTCGGCTGTCCGGATGACCACGTCCCATCATCGATGTGTGCTGATCCGGCACGGCGAGACGGAGTGGAGCCTCGACGGCCGCCACACCGGGCGTACCGACCTCCCGCTCCTGCCCGAGGGCGAGGCCCAGGCCACCGCCCTCCGTCCTGCCCTGGCCGGCTACCGGTTCACCACCGTGCTGACCAGCCCGCGGCTGCGGGCCCGGGAGACCTGCCGTCTGGCCGGCCTGAACGAGGGTGCCCTCGTCGACACCGACCTGGCCGAGTGGGACTACGGGTCCTATGAGGGCGTGACAACCTCGGCGATCCAATCCGGGCGACCGGGCTGGGACCTCTTCGCGGATGGGGCCCCCGGTGGTGAGGGGGCCGACGACGTCGCCCGGCGGGTGGACCGGGTGATCAAGAAGATCCGGGGCACCGGGGGGGACGTTGCCGTGTTCGCTCACTCGCACGTCCTGCGGGTGCTGGTGGTCCGGTGGATCGGACTGGGCCCGACCGCGGGCCGGCACTTCGTGTTGGCCCCGGCGTCGCTCAGCGAACTCGGGTGGGAGCGTGAGCAGCCGGCCGTCATCATCTGGAACAGCGGGCGCCTCTAGGAGGACGATCGCCCAGCGTGCCGCTCGGTCGGCCGCCGGAAGGCGGCCCGCACGATCCGCATCGGACCGGTGGCCGGGCGGCCGACCGGGGCGCGATGAGCACGGTGACCACCGCGGCCCCGTTGGCCAGCAGGACGGCGACGCCGACGCTCAGCACGGCGAGGCGCACCGGGCCCATGCCGTCATCGATCCGGCCCCGGGGCGGCGGGCGGAAGCTCAGCCGGCATTCTGGCGCAGGGCCGGGACCCGACCCTGCGCCCGCGCCACCATGTCGGCCAGGTTGAACGACTCGAGATGGGTCCGCATGTGCTCGCCGACGTCGGCCCACACGGTGAGCAGGACGCACTGGCCCTCGTGATCGCAGGCTCCGTTCTCGTGGGGGACGCCGAAGTCGCCGGCCACGATGGGCCCGTCGACCGCCGACACGATCTGGGACAGGGTGATGTCCTCGGGGGGCCTGGCCAGCACGTACCCCCCACCGACCCCCCGCTTGGAACGGACCAGCCCGGCACCCTTCAGGGCCAGGAGGATCTGTTCGAGATACGGCTGCGGCAGACCCGTACGCTCGGCGATGTCCCGGACCGCGGTCGGTCCGTCACCCTCGGTATGGAGGGCCAGGGACAGCAGCGCCCGGCTCGCATAGTCGCCTCGGGTCGAAACCTTCACAGGCCCATGCTATTGCCTGCGCGGTCGACGTGGACGGTGGATGTGGAGCGCGGGTCGGCCAGGAGGGTCAGCGCCCGCCGAGCTTGCCGCCGGCCAGGTCCTCGGCCATGGCCCAGCCGAACGCCACCAGGCGACCACCGCCCGACGCGTCGACGCTCTCGAAGAAGGCGCACACCTCGGTCGGCGCCTGGGCCTTGGGACTGGCAAAGTCGAACCCGCCGGCCTCGCCCCCGTCGCCGGCCACCACGAACGTGCGGTCGTCGATCCGGCCGTCGGCTCCGAACCGCTTGGCCAGCCGCCGGCCCCAGGCGCGCTCCTCGCCGGTGGCCTTGTGGTCCGGACCCGGCACGACGTCGGTCAGGCCGACGAAGGCCCGGAAGCCCTCGGCCGCCAAGAGCCTGGTCCCGACCAGGACGTCCTCGTCGGGGAAGGCCAGAAGGGCTCGGCGGTACTTGTCGCCCATGATCGCCCGCAGCACCGTGTCGGCCCGGGAGGTCCGGTCGACCGTGGCCAGCCCGATCAGCAGGGAGGGCGTGCCCCCGATCCGCTCCAACGTCGAGAACGAGTAGCCCCGGAGCTTGGCACCCTCGCGAGCCCGGGTGACCAGCACCCACTCCTCCCGTTGTTTCGAGAGGAACCCGATGTCGAATCGGGGCTCGCGCTCAGCGCAGAGGTCGGCCATCTCGGCCAACTCGGCGTCACTGATCGATGTGCAGTCCTTGGTCTCCACCTGGATGGACATATGCCGTTCCGTACTCCTCGGTCTCCCTGCGGCGCAAGCCGACGGCCCGGGTCTGCCGTGAATCCCCCACGTCGTGCCGGTCCGATCGGACCGCTGTGAGGGCTTCCACGCCACTAGCCGTCCACCCATTTTACGGGATTTGGAGGCGCCTGTCGTATCCGGCCCCCGAGAGCCCCGTCCGGCCGGCCGTGGGGGAGCCGATCCGGCCTGTCGAACGGCGCCTTCGGGCCCGCCGGTGGCCTCCTCGGAACAGGTCGTCCGGTCAGGCCTGAATGGCGTTGGGGCCGAGGAGCACCCGCAGCTCGCCGACCAGGCCCCGACGGCTGTCCACGTTGAAGTCGGGGGGCAGGCGGAGCACCTTCTCGCCGACGTGGAGGTAGACCGGGGAGTCGCCGGGGTGCTCCTTCAGCAGGCGCTTCAACCCCTCGACCGTGCGATCGGTGAGGGTGTTGAGGGGCAGCGAGATGCGCAGGTCGGTCGAGCCCTCGACGGCAAGCTCGGGACGCTGGACCTCCATGCAGACCAGCTTCAGGCGGTCGTCGCGCAGATCGACCCGGCCCTTCAGGACGACGACGGCATCGTCGTCGAGGAGCGCGCCGAAGTCGGCCATCGACTTGGGGAAGACGAAGACCTCGATCGACGCGTTGAGATCCTCGAGGACGAAGGTGGCCATGAGGTCGCCCTTCTTCGTGTAGCGGCGGACCAGTTCGGTGACCACGCCGCCCACCATCCGGACCTGGCCCTCCCCGCCGAAGCCGCCTCCACCCATGCCGCCCGAGCTGTCGGGGTCCATGTCCCGCAGCTCGGCCAGCGTGCAGTCGGTGAGTCGGGCGAGGGAGGCCTCCAGGCCCATGAGGGGGTGGTCGCTGATGTAGAGGCCCAGCATCTCCTTCTCGAAGGCCAGCCGCATCGACTTGTCGAACTCGGTGTCCGGGATGGGGACCCGGGTGTCGGCGAAGCCGGTGGTCTGGCCCTCGGTCTCGGGCTCCAGCGTGGCGAACAGGGAGACCACCCCGGCCTCGTGCTCGCGCCGACGGTCCAGGGTCCGGTCCACGATGTCCTCGAACACCAGGCACAGCCCCCGTCGGGGATGGCCGAGCGAGTCGAATCCGCCGGCCTTGACCAGCGACTCGATGGTCCGCTTGTTGAGCACCTGGGGGTCGACCCGTTGGCAGAAGTCGTAGAAGTCGGCGTAGGGACCGTTGCGCTCGCGCTCGGCCACGATGTGGGCGACCAGGCCCTCGCCCACGTTGCGCACCGCGGCCAGGCCGAAGGTGATGGCGCCCGGGCTGTCCCCCTGGGCCCCGACCGTGCCCTTCCCATCGGAGAAGTCGGCGGCGAACTCGGACAGCGAGCGGTTGACGTCGGGGACGAGCACCTCGATCCCGAGCGAGCGGCACTCGGCGAGGTACACGGCGGTCTTGTCCTTGTTGTCCTTGACCGAGGTGAGCAGACTGGCGAAGTACTCGACGGGGTAGTGGGCCTTCAGCCAGGCCGTCTGGTAGGCGATGAACCCGTACCCGTAGGAGTGGGACTTGTTGAAGGCGTAGTCGGCAAACGGCTCGATGATGTCGAACAGCGCGGTGCCCAGCGGCTCGCCGTACCCCTGGGTCACACAACCGGCCACGAACTTCTCGCGCTCGGCCTGGATGAGGGCCCGGATCTTCTTGCCGCACGCCTTGCGGAGGTTGTCCGCCTCGGCCAGCGTGTAGCCGGCGAACTTCTGGGCCACCCGCATGACCGACTCCTGGTAGATCATCAGGCCGTAGGTGTCCCCGAGGATCTCCTCGAGATCGGGGTGGAGGTAGGTCACCGCCTGGCGGCCGTTTTTCCGGTCGGCGTAGTCGCGGTGCATGTTGGCGGCCATCGGGCCCGGTCGGTACAGGGCGACCAGGGCGGCGACGTCGTCGAAGGTGGTCGGGGCGAGGGACCGCATGAGCGAGCGCATGGGACCGCCCTCCAGCTGGAACACCCCCATAGAGTCACCCTTGCGCAGCATGGTGAACGTGGCCGGGTCGTCGAGCGGGACCCCGTCGATATCCGGCCGGTTGCCGGTGGAGATCTCGATCAGGTCGAGGGCCCGCTCGATCACCGAGAGGTTCCGGAGCCCGAGGAAGTCCATCTTCAGCAGGCCCAGGTCCTCGACCCCGTGCATCTCGTACTGGGTCACGACGGGGGCGTCGTCGGGATTGTTCCCGTCGGGCTTGCGCTGGACGGGGACGTACTCGGTCAGGGGCTCGTCGGTGATGACCACCGCGGCGGCGTGGATGCCGTCCTGGCGTCGCAGGCCCTCGAGTCCCTTGGCCACGTCGATCACCCGCTTCGCCTCGGGGTCGGTGTCGTACATGGTTCGCAGCTCGCCGGCGGCGGCGAAGCCGTCCTCGTGGCCCTCGGCCCGCTCCAGGCAGGCGGCCAGTGGGGTGTCCCGGCCCATCAGCAGCGGCGGCATGGCCTTGGCGATCTTGTCGCCGACGATGTAGGGGTAGCCGAGCACCCGCGCTGCGTCGCGCACTGCGGCCCGGGCCTTGATGGTGGAGAAGGTGACGATCTGGGCCACGTGGTCCGCCCCGTACCGGTCGGCGGCGTACTTGATCATGTCGCCCCGGTACCGCTCGTCGAAGTCCATGTCGATGTCGGGCATCTGGATGCGGCCCGGGTTGAGGAACCGCTCGAACAGCAGGTCGTAGCGGATGGGGTCGAGATCGACGATCTGCAGGCAGTAGGCCACGCAACAGCCGGCGGCCGACCCCCTCCCCGGGCCCACCCGGATCCGCTGGGACCGGGCGAACCGGATGAGGTCCCACACCACGAGGAAGTACGCCGAGAAGCCCATGTCCCGGATCACGCCCAGCTCGTAGTCGAGCCTGGACATCACTTCGGCGGGGATCGGGAGGCCGTAGCGCTCCTTGGCCCCCTCGATGCTCAGTGAACGCAGGTAGTCGGCGGCCCGCTCCTCGTAGGTGGCTCCGGTGAACTCGTCGGGCACCGGGAAGCGGGGCAGGCTCGGCCGGCCGAAGTCGATCTCGACGTGGGCCCGCTCGGCGATGAGCAGCGTGTTGTCACACGCCTCGGGGAGCTCGGCGAAGAGGTGGCGCATCTCGCCGGCCGTCTTGAGATAGTGCTCCTCGCCCTCGAACTTGAATCGCTTCGGGTCGTCGATGCGCGCCCCGGTCTGGACGCACAGCAGGGCGTCGTGGGCGACGTGGTCCTCACGGTGGGTGTAGTGGCTGTCATTGGTGGCGAGGAGCGGAGCGCCGATGCGTCGGGCGATCTCGACCAGGGCCGGGTTGGTCTTGTGCTGCTCGGGTAGGCCGTGGTCCTGCAGCTCGACGAAGAGATTCCCCTTCCCGAAGATGTCCTGCAGCCTGGCGGCCAGCGACTCGGCCTTGATCCGGTCGTCGGCCAGGAGGGCCTGGAGCACCACGCCGCCCAGGCACCCGGTGGTGGCGATGAGTCCCGTGCTGTAGCGGGAGAGGAGCTCCCAGTCGAGGCGGGGCTTGTAGTAGTAGCCCTCGAGATAGGCGGCTGACGACAGCTTGAGCAGGTTCCGGTACCCCTCTGTCGACTCGGCCAGGAGGGTGAGGTGGTAGTAGAGCTTCTCCCCACCGGCCACGTCGCCACCGGTGTCGTCGACCTTGCCCCTGCGGACCGGGCGGTCGTGGCGCGACTCGGCGGCCATGTAGGCCTCGGTGCCGATGACCGGATTGATCCCGGCGTCGCGGCAGGCGGCGTAGAAGTCGAGGACCCCGTACATGTTGCCGTGGTCGGTGATCCCGAGGGCGGGCTGGCCGTCGGCCACCGCCGCCTGCACGAGGTCCTTGACCCGCGCCGCCCCGTCGAGCATGGAGAACTCGGTGTGGGTGTGCAGGTGTGTGAACGACCGTGTGGCCAACGGGCGTGCGCCTTCCTCGAGTTATCGATCGGTGGTGGCCGCACTTCTCCACAGGGTGTGGATGAGTTACAGCCGTGTCATTCCGACGATAGCGCGGGCAGCGCCGGCGTGGCGTGCGGCCGCCGCGCCGGCCACGGTCACCGTCGAGCTCCCGCAGAGGTCAGAGGTAGGTGCCGGGGCGCCCCACGTCCGGGGGGCCCGGGGGCAGCGAGCGCTGGCGCATCTCGTCGAGCTGGGCCCGGGCGGCCACCTGCTGGGCGACCAGGGTGGCCTGGATCCCGTGGAACAGGCCCTCCAGCCATCCCACCAGCTGGGCGTGGGCCACGCGTAGCTCGGCGTCCGAGGGAGTCGGGCTGTCGAAGGGAATCGAGACCCGATCCAGCTCGGCGGCGAGGTCGGGCGAGAGCCCCTCGGCCAACTCTCGGATGGACTGCTCGTAGATCTCCCGGAGCCGGACCCGGCTGGCCTCGTCCAGTGGCGCCTGGCGGACCTCCTCGAGCAGCTGCTTGACCATCGAGCCGATGCGGAGCAGCTTGGCCGGGCGCTCGATCGACTCGGTGTGCTCCTCGTCCTCGTCCGGCGGTGGGCCCCCTGGGGCGCCCTCGGCAACCGGCGCCTCCGGCGGAGGCCCGTCCGGGGCGCGATCGAGCACCTCGGGCCGGAGGGGGGTGTCGTCGCTGCCGTAAGGGTCGGGGTGCTCGGTGTCCATGGTCAGATGTTGCCATCTCCGACCAGGGCCAACAGCGGGACGAGCATCTCGTCGGCCGTCAGCGATCCGTGGCGGCTGTGCAGGCGGTTCTCCCCGGTGTCCGCTGGGTCGATGAAGGCGATCGGTCCGTGGGGGATCAGGGCCACGTCCCCCAGGCGGTCGACCAGGCCGGCGCCCAAGGGCCCGCCGAGCATCCCCTCGTCGACCAGCTGGTCCCGGCCCTTCACCCAGGTGGAGGCGCCGTACCGCTCGGCCACGGCCTCCTCGAGGTCCCCCGCGGCTCCGTCACGGGCGTGGATCCATCGGAACCGGCCCTCGCCGGAGAGGAACCGGACCCCGGACATGACGTCGCGACCGAGGAGCTCGACCCTGGGGCCGACATCGATCTGGCCGTGGTCGGCGGTCACCACCAGCACCGCACCGTCCGGGAGCTGCGTCACCAGGTCGGCCACCATGCGGTCGACCGCCCGCAGCTCGGCGTCGTAGAGATCGCCGAGACCGGCGCCGTGGGCAACCTTGTCGATCCCGTCGTAGTAGGCGTAGACGAAGGGCTCTCCGTCCCGCAGCAGCCGTCCCACCTCGATCGGGAGCGAGGAGGCCACCTTGTAGTCGTGCAGCGGGGAGTCACCGAGGTGGGCCGCGGTGAATCCGGTCCCCCCGAACCCGTCCCGTGACACCACCGGCACCGGACGCAGCGATCCCGGAAAGGGCGGGCAGGTCTGGAATCTGCGGGCGGGGACGGTCCGTCGTGCATCGCGGACCTGCCCACTGCCGAGGGTCCACCGCAGCGCGTTGAGGATCTCGCCTCCGAAGGCCAGGCGGTAGCCGAGCATCCCGTGCTCGCAGGGCCGACGGCCGGTGGTGATGGAGGTCAGCGCGCAGGCCGTGGTGGTCGGGGCCACCGAGGTGATCGGCCGGTCGATCCCCTGGGCTGCGGAGAGGGTCGGGGCCGCCCCCGGCCGGTCGCGGAGCTGTTGCCAGCCCAGGCCGTCCAGGACCAGGACGACCACCTGCTCGGCGTCCCGGGTCGCGGCGGGCAGCCAGTGGGGTTCGGAGGTGCCGGCTCGGGCCCGGCCGAGCAGGGCGGGCACCACGTTGGCGATGCATGCCCCGTCGTAGTCCGGGAGCACCGGTGCCGGGGGCCGCGTCGGATCGGGATCAGTCGTGTCGGGAACAGGCACAGGTGCCGACTGTAGGCGACCGCCGGAGGTGGGTCAGCCCCGGGGCAGCAGGGCGCGCACGGTCTTGTAGCAGTGGCCGTCGCGCGGCGTGCTGAGGGAGGCCACCAGGTAGTGGGGCTTGAATCCCAGTGCCGCGGCGAGATCCTTCCCCTGCAGCCGGTCGCGTCGGGCGACGTTGAGGGCCCGCTCGGCCCGCGGGTCCTCCACCGGGAGCCAGTTGTCGCTCCGCCCCCATCCGAACCGGACCCACACCGACCGGTCCTCGGTCCGGCGGAACAGGACCGGGCCTTTGGTCGGGGTCACCAGGGCCAGCGACGGCCGGAACCCCCGGAACTCCCAGTACGGGGCCGAGGCGCCCGGGAACCCGAGGACGTGGTCCTCCACCGGCGCCACCAGGCGGTGGAGGAGTTTGCGCACCCGGCGCCCGTGGAGCGTGCCGAGATGGCGGGGGAGCCCATTGGCGGTGACCGCCTCGGGCTGGGCCAGGTCGTCACGCTCCGGTTCGTCGGCCAGCTGGACCTCGGCCACGTCGAAGGGAGCGAGGTCCGGCCCGTGGCCCTCGGGCCAGGCCACCCGGACCCGGACCAGGGCGCCCGAGGCGAGGTCCACGCCGGTGGTGTCTTCGAGGTGGCAGGCCAGTACCAGCAGGGTGAGCGAGGTCCCGCCCTTTACCTCGATGCGCGACCGGGCTGGGATGGACCTGACGACGTCCCGGGCGGTCCCGTTCCGGGGCGTGCGGGTCGACCCACCGCTCACCGAGCCACCTCACCGGAGCCAGCGGGGTGGGCCACCACCGGCAGCTGGGCCGACAGGGTGGCCGGGTCGGTGGCCGGAAGCCGGCACACGTGGTCGCGACACACGTAGGCCCGTCCCTCGTCGCGCCCCCACCACAGTGGGGATGGGGTCGGCTCGCCCCAGGCCAGGACCGCACCCGGCAGCCACCGGTGGTGGACCGCCTCGACGAGGTCGGGGCGGTCACCGACCACCACCACCTCGGTGAGCCCGGCCATCAGCAGGTCGGCGGCCAGCACTGAGTGGGCGAATGCCGTGGGGTGCCGGGCCAGGAGCTCGCCCACCATGTCGGCCACACCTCGCGCCGCGCTCGTGTACCGGTCGTCGCCGGTCAGCGCGCCCAGCCGGGCCAGCGAGACGGCGGCGACCGCATTGGCCGAGGGAGTGGCCCCGTCGAAGACCTCCTTGGTGCGCACGATGAGCTCCTCGGCGTCGTTCCCCGTGGTGAAGAAGCCGCCGCCCTCCTCGTCGGAGAACAGGGCGAGCAGCCCCTCGGCCGCCGCCACCGCCCGCTCGCTCCAGGCGGCCCTTCCGGTGAGCTCGCCCAGGCGGGTGAAGCAGTCGACCAGCCATGCGTAGTCACCGGCATAGGCCAGATGGCGGGCGCCCCCGACCGGTCGCCAGCTGCGCAGCCACCGGCCCCCGGGACCGAGCAGGTGGCCGACGAGGAACTCGCCGATCCGGACCGCGGCGTCGGCCCAGTCCGATCGGCCCGACGCCGCGGACGCCTCGGCCAGCGCCGACGCGTACATGGCGTTCCACTCGGTCAGTACCTTGTCGTCGCGACCGGGCCGGGACCGGCGGGTTCGTGCCCGGAAGAGAAGTTCCCTCCCCGACTCCACCGCGTCGTTGCCACACAGCGGGCCCCCGACCGGCCGGTGGAGGATCGAGCTCCCCTCGAAGTTCCCCGCCGCGGTCACCCCGAACCAGTCGGCCACCTCCCCGGCCGTACCCGGTGCCGACTCGTCGCCACCGGAGGGCGCCCCGCGGACGGCCTCGGCAACCTGGTCGGGCGTCCACACGTAGAAGCGACCCTCGACGCCCTCGGAGTCGGCGTCCTCCGCCGAGAAGACCCCTCCTGCCGGATGGGTGAGGTCCCGCCCCACGTACGACACGATGCCCTCCATCACCCGGAAGTAGTCGCTGCTCCCGGTGACCTGCCAGCCGTGGAGGAAGGCCCGCAACAGCCCGGCCTGGTCGTAGAGCATCTTCTCGAAGTGCGGGACCAGCCACCGTCCGTCGGTCGAGTAGCGGGCGAACCCGCCACCGAGGTGGTCGTGGATGCCACCGGCCGCCATGGCGTCGAGGGTGGTGGTCGCCATCCGCCCGGATTGGGTGCCGGCCGGGTCCCCGGGAGCGCGCAGGGCGTGGCGGAGCGCCAGGTCCACGAGGGTCGGCTGCGGGAATTTTGGCGGACCTCCGAAACCGCCCCACTGCGGGTCGAAGCGCCGGGACAGCTCCCCGACCGCGGTGGCGAGCAGGTCGGGGCGATCGGGCGCGTCCCCGTGGCCGGCCAGGGCGAAGAGCGAGGCGGTGCCGGCCGGGGCGTGGACGACCGACCGCGAGGCGATCACCTCGGACAACTCGTCGGCCTGCTCCTCGACCTCGTGGCGCCGGTGCTCCCACACGTCGGTGAGCGCGGCCAGCACGGTGCGGAAGGAGGGGGTGCCGGGGCGGTCCTCGGGGGGGAAGTAGGTGCCTCCGAAGAACGGGCGTCGCTCGGGGGTGAGGAAGACGCTCATCGGCCAGCCACCCGACCCGGTGATGGCCTGCACGGCCTCCATGTACACGGCGTCCACGTCGGGCCGCTCCTCGCGGTCGACCTTGACGGAGACGAACGAGGCGTTGAGCGCCGCCGCCGTACCGGGGTCCTCGAAGGACTCGTGGGCCATGACGTGGCACCAGTGGCACGCCGAGTAGCCGACCGACAGGAAGATCGGGCGGTCCTCCTTCTGCGCCCGGTCGAAGGCGTCAGGTCCCCAGGTGAACCAGTCGACGGGGTTGTCCCGGTGCTGGGCCAGATAGGGGGAGAGCTCGTGGGTCGGCATGTCCTTGATGAGTGGCAACTGGAGATCCTTCGTCGATGCCGGGCCCGGGTGGACGCCACCCGCCGCCACCAAACCTAGGGCCAGTGGGACGGGCCAGGACGTGCGCCCGACGCCGGGCCGGCGACGGGCGCCTCGCGCCGGGGTGGAACCGACCGCTCGGGTGCCCGCCTACTGGTCCAGTCCGAGCACCCGGAGGGCGTTGGTGCGCAGGAAGCGGGGCCAGACGTCGTCGGCGAGCCCGACGCCGGGCAGCTCGGTCATGATCCGCTCGAGGGAGAGGCCCATGGGGAAGTACCCGGCGTAGATGATCTTGTCGGCACCACGCGTGTTGGCGTACTCGATGATGTCCGGTGGGTAGTGCGCGGGAGCGAAGGCACTGGTGGAGAAGTGCAGTCCGGGCCACTTGAGCATGAGCTTGACGGCCAGCGCCGTCCACGGCTCGCAGCCGTGGCGGGTGACGAACACGAGGTCGGGGAAGTCGAACATCACCTCGTCGATGAGCTCGACGTGCTGGCAGGAGGCCTTGAGGCGCGGTCCAGGGATGCCGGCACAGCAGAAGACGGGGATCCCCAGCTCCACGCATTTGGCGTAGAGCGGGTACATCTTCTTGTCGTTGATGGGCACCTGTGGGAGGCACCCGGCCGGAAAGACCGCCGCGGCGCGCACGCCGAGCGTCTCGTACTCGCGGACCAGGCGGGCGATCCCGTCCATACCGTCGTTGGGATCGCAGAAGGAGGACGGGATGAACCGGTCGGGGTGGTCGGCGACCGCCCTGGCCCCGGTGCCCGCCGGGTCCCCCACGCCGACCATGCCCCGCTCGACCCCCCACAGGTCCATCTCTCGCAGCGTGACCCCGATCGGGTCGGACGACCCTGCCAGCCTGGTGCCCGGCACGTCCTTGAAGAGGTACTCGACCGGGAAGTCGAAGACCTCCTTCGACTCGGTGTCCTTGGTCTGGCGGGTGATGAACCGGTAGGCCTCCTTGAGGTCCGGATGGGGGAAGCCCAGCATGGTGTCGACCACCCCGATGTCCTTCGGCATTCCCATGTGCCCGTCCCTCCCGACCCGCTGGGGCCGCGCCGGCTCCGGCCCCCTCCGTGGCGAGGAGTGCCTCCACCGCCAGTATGGAGCCGCCGCGGTCCCGACCGGTGGCACGTCCCGGCCGGTCCACGCCGAGGGCCGCCCGGGGCCGCCGGTAGGGTGTGGCGCCATGGAACTACGGCTGGACGGCAAGACCGCGCTGGTCACCGGCGGGTCGCGAGGCATCGGCCGGGCCATCGCCTCGGCCTTCGCTGCGGCCGGCGCCTCGGTGATGATCTCGTCCCGCAAGGCGGACGCCCTGGCCGAGGCGAAGGCCGAGATCGAGTCCGGTCTCGGGGACCGGGCCGGAGGGGTCGAGTGGCAGGTGGCCAACGCCGGCGACCCCGAACAGGCCGTCGCCTGCGTGGCGGCCACCGTCGAGCGGTTCGGCTCGGTGGACATCCTGGTCAACAACGCAGCCACCAACCCCTACTACGGGCCGATCATGGACCTCGACACGGCGCGGGCCGACAAGACGGTCCGGGTCAACCAGACCGGGTACCTCGAATGGGTCCAGGCGGTGTGGCGGGCCGGGATGTCGGAGCGAGGCGGCTCCGTCCTCAACCTGGCGTCCATCGGTGGCCTCTCCGTCGAGGACGGGATCGGCTGGTACAACGTGACGAAGGCGGCGGTGATCCACCTGACCAGCCAACTGGCCGGTGAACTGGGCCCGAAGGTCCGGGTCAACGCCCTGGCCCCCGGGCTGGTGAAGACCGAGTTCGCCCGGGCCCTCTGGGTGGCGGGCGAAGCGTCCATCGCCCGCCGGCTGCCCCTCGGCCGGTTGGGCGAAGCCGGGGACATCGCCGGCGCCGCTCTGTTCCTCTGCTCCGACGCCGCCTCGTGGATCACCGGCCACACGCTGGTGATCGACGGAGGCGCGCTGTGCATCCCGAGCGGCGGGATCTCCTGACCAGGGGTGGCCCGGCGGGGCCGCCCGGCCCGGCAGCCGACTCAGCGCAGCGCCGAGCGGCGGACCTTGCCGCTGGCGGTCCGGGGGAGGGAGTCCACGATGGTGAGCTCTCGGGGGGCGGCCCACGGGGCGAGCTCGGCAGCCACCAGTTCGCGTAGCTCGGCCAGGGCCGGCGGCTCGTCGGGGTCGGTCGGCACCACCCAGGCGACGACCCGTTCCCCCCACTCGGCATCGGGACGCTTCCACACCGCCACCTGGTCGACTCCGGGGTGGCCGGCGACGACCCCCTCGACGGGAGTCGGCCAGACCTTCTCGCCACCGGTGACGATGACCTCGGCGATGCGGCCGAACACGGCGACCGTCCCGTCCGCCGAGATGTGGCCGGCGTCGCCGGTGGGAAGCCACCCGCCGGCCAGCCGGGGGTCACTGCCGTCCCGGTAGGCCCGCAGCACCATCGGTCCCCGCACCAGGACCTCGCCCACCTCGCCGGACCGGCCGTCGCCCAGGCGCACCTCGACCTGGTCGAGGGGGACGCCGTCGTAGACGACCCCGGATCCCGTCTCGGTCATGCCGTAGGTGGTGACGACGTTGGCGGGGAGCGACTCGGGTGGCGCCGCCCCGCCCAGCAGGACCGCCCGGTACCGGGACACGTCGGTCCGCCGCAGTGCCGTGGCCACCAGCGAGACGAGGGTCGCGCCGTCCCGGGACTGGCGCTCGACCTCGGCCGCGTCGAACCGCCTGAGCACGGTGAGCGGGACGCCGGTGACGATGGCCCTGGTGACCACCGACAGCCCGCCGATGTGGGCCAGGGGGAGGCAGGCCACCCACCGGTCCGTGCCGCCGTCGACCCCCAGCCGCTCCGACGTGGCGACGGCGGAGGACCGGACCGCCCGATGGGTGAGCACGACTCCCTTGGGCGCCCCGGTGGTGCCGCTGGTGGGCACGACCAGGGCGTCGCCCGCCTCGACCGGCACCCCGCCCGGTCGGGACCGGGCCCCTTCCGCATCGACCACGACCGTCGGTCGGAGGCTGTCCAGCAGCACGCCGACGGCCGGCCCCGGCAACCGTGGGTCGATGGGAACCACGGCGTCGCCGGCATCCCAGGCGCGCCGCAGCGCGTCGACGAATGCCTGGCCGGCGGGGAGATCCAGCGCTACCAACTCCGGCATGGGGGTAGCCTAGGCGACCGTACGAGCAACGACTCTAGGAGTGAACGGTCGAATGGTTGCACCGCAACAGGGCGACGAGGGCGGGGCGACGCCGGCGCCCCCCACCGAGACGGTGATCACCGGCCCGCCGCAGGACCCGGTCGACCGCTTCCGCGATCTCGCACTTCCCCGGTGGGATCGTCGGGGCGACTATCGCGACATCCACTACGACGTCGCCGAGGGCATCGCCAAGCTGACCATCGCCCGACCCGAGGTCCGGAACGCCTTTCGGCCGCAGACCCTCTTCGAGCTGGCCGACGCCTTCAACGCGGCCCGCGACGACCCGTCGGTTGGGGTGGTCATCCTCACCGGCGAGGGTCCGGACGCCTTCTGCTCCGGGGGTGACCAGAAGATCCGCGGGGACGACGGGTACCTCGGTGACGACGCGGTGGCCCGGCAGGGGATCGGTCGCCTCAACGTGCTCGACCTGCAGATCCAGATCCGCCGGCTGCCCAAGCCGGTGGTGGCCATGGTGGCCGGGTACGCCATCGGCGGCGGCCACATTCTCCACCTGGTGTGCGACCTGACCGTCGCCGCCGACAACGCCCGGTTCGGCCAGACCGGCCCGAAGGTGGGCAGCTTCGACGGTGGCTACGGTGCCAGCCTGCTGGCCCGGACCATCGGGCTCAAGCGGGCCAAGGAGGTGTGGTTCCTCTGCCGCCAGTACGACGCGGCCACCGCGCTCGAGTGGGGCCTGGTCAACGAGGTCGTGCCCCTGACCCGCCTGGAGGACGAGACCGTGGCCTGGTGCCGCCAGATGCTGTCGCTGTCGCCGATCGCGTTGCGTATGCTGAAGGGCGGCCTCCACGCCGCCGACGACGGGCTGGCCGGCCTCCAGCAGTTCGCGGGGGACGCCACCATGCTCTTCTACATGAGCGAGGAGGGGCAGGAGGGCCGGAACGCCTTCCAGGAGCACCGCCCGCCCGACTTCGGCCGCTTCCCGCGGCGCCCGTGACCGGGGAGCAGCCGCCCCTCGGGCCACCGGTCGCCGACGCGCCGCCGGGGCCGGCCCGGCGCTGGATCCTCGGCGCCCGCCCCCGAACGCTGCCGGCCGCGGTGGTGCCCGTGGTGGTCGGCACCGCAGCGGCCCACTCGTGGCACCGCGTGGTCGACGTCACCGTGACCACGGTGGGCGGTGCCTACTCCTCGACCGTGCACCTGCACTTCGGCGTGCCGGCGCACTTTTGGTGGCGGGCCCTGGGCGCGCTGGTGGTGGCCCTCGCCATCCAGGCCGGGACCAACTACGCCAACGACTACTCGGACGGCATCCGGGGGACCGACGACGCGCGGGTCGGTCCCCTCCGGCTGGTGGCTTCGGGGCTGGCCTCGCCGTCTGCGGTCAAGCGAACAGCCCTGCTCGCCTTCGGTGTGGCGGGCGTGGTCGGCCTCGGCCTGGCCTGGGCCACCTCGTGGTGGGTGCTGGTGGTCGGCGCCGCCTGCCTGGCTGCCGGCTGGTTCTACACCGGCGGCCCCCGGCCCTACGGCTACGCCGGACTGGGGGAGGCCTTCGTCTTCGTCTTCTTCGGCCTGGTGGCCACGGTCGGGACGTACTACGTCGAGACCGAGCGCCTCGACCGGCCGGTGGTGTGGTGCGCCGCCGTCGCCGTCGGCCTGCTGGCCACCGCCCTCCTCCTGGCCAACAACGTGCGCGACATCGCCACCGACCGGGAGACGGGCAAGCGCACGTTGGCCGTGCGGATCGGGCGGGTGGCCGCCGGCCGGGCCTACGTGGCCTGTGTGGCCCTGCCGTTCGTCGGCGTGCTGGGCTGGGGGCTGCTCTCGGTCACCGGGACGGTGCGTTCCTCGTGGCCCGGCACCGCCTTCCTGGCGCTGCTCGCCCTTCCGCTGGCCGTCCCACCGGCCCGGCTGGCCCTGAGCAGTGCGGAGGGCCGGAGCCTGCTCCCGGTCCTGGGCGCCACCGGTCGGCTCCAGCTGGTGTTCGGTGCCCTCCTGTCGGTGTCGCTGTGGCTCTGGATCCCGGCGGCCCTGCCTCGGGGCCTGTAGTGGTCGGCCGTCGTCGCTCAGCCCCAGGCGTCACGGGAGAGATGGGAGCGGACCGCGGCGGCGACCACCTCCGGCTGCTGGAGATGGGGCGCATGGTCGGTCCCCTCCACCACCACATGTGTGGCGTTGGGTCCGATCGCCTCGGCCAGCCGGCGACCCAGCGCAGCGAACTTGGCGTCCCGTCCGCCGCTGACGACGAGGACGGGCATGGCCAGCGCGGCCGCCTCGTCCCAGAGCGGCTCCTGGGTGCCGGTACCGGCCAGCCGGAGGCTCGACGCCAGTCCGGCGGCGTCGTTGCGGAGCCGCTCCGATCGTCCATCGCTCTCCGGTGGGACGTCCCCGAACAGGGGATTGCCCATCCAGCGCCCGACGAACTCCTCGACGGTCTCCCTCGGAGGCGCCCCCTCGACCGGGTCCAGCCGGTCGGCGAGGTCCTGGTCCGACCGGCGTCGGGCACGGCGCTCCAACGGGTCGTCGATGCCGGCCGTTGCCGAGACGAGCACCAGCCGGTCGACCAGGTCGGGTCGGGCCAGCGCCAGGTGCAGGCAGAAGCGGGCGCCCATCGAGTACCCGAGGTAGTCGGCCCGACCTCCAGCCTCCCCGAGCAGGCGGGCCCCGGTGGGCAGATCGGCGCGCACCGCCGCCGACCCGCCGTGTCCGGGAAGGTCGACCAGGGCCAGGCGGTGGTCGGTGGCGAGCAGCCCGGCAAGTCCGCCCCAGACCCGACCGGTCTGGGTGAATCCGTGGGACAGCACCAGCGGCGGCCCGGTCCCCGACCACTCGACGTGCAGCACGGCGTCGGAAGAATCGTGCCCGGAGGGCTCCTGGTCGACGTGTCGGGGCGGCATCATGGGGGACCCCGGTGAGCGTACCCACGCCGGCGCACGGGCGGGAGCAGGCCGACCTCCAGGCGGCGTTCGCCGCCACGCTGGTGGACGAGTGGGTGCGGGGCGGGGTGTCCCATGCCGTCGTGTGCCCCGGATCACGGTCCACGCCACTGGCTCTGGCCCTGGCCGACCACCCGGGCCTGGCCGTGCACGTCCGCCTCGACGAACGGTCGGCTGGCTTCACCGCCCTCGGGATCGGTCTGGCCACCGGTTCCCCCGCCCTCGTGGTCACCACCAGCGGCACGGCGGCGGCCGAGCTCCACCCCGCCGTGGTCGAGGCGGACCTGGCCGGGGTGCCGCTCGTCGCCTGCACGGCGGACCGCCCACCCGAGCTGCGTGACGTCCGGGCCCCCCAGACCATCGACCAGGCCCGTCTCTTCGGGGCGGCCGTGCGCTGGTTCTGCGATCCGGGGGTGCCCGACCGGTTCGGCCGCCCCTCGTGGCGGTCACTGGCCTCCCGGGCGGTGGCCGAGGCCAGGACAGCACCGGCCGGGCCGGGCCCGGTCCACCTCAACCTGCCGTTTCGGGAACCGCTCCTCGGGGACCCGGCGGCTGCCCCCGGTGCTCCTCCCGGTCGGCCGGAGGGACGTCCGTGGCACGCTGTGGTGACCGGGGCGGTGCCGCCCCCGGGCGGCGCCGTGGATGCGCTCGTCGGGTCGTCGGGGCTCGACCCGGGGAGCCGCGGGCTCATCGTCGCAGGGGCCGGCAGCGGCGATCCCGACGCCGTGCTGGCCCTCGCCGTGGTGCTCGGGTGGCCGGTCCTGGCCGATCCCCGGTCGGGGGCACGCCGACCGGATCCACTGGTGGTCGGTTCGGCCGACGGCATCCTGCGATCGGAGCAGTTTGCCCGACGACACGTCCCCTCGTTCATCCTCCGGCTGGGGGACCGGTGGGCGTCCAAGGTGGTCAACGGGTTCCTTTCGGCGGCGGAGTCCGCCGGGGCGCACTCGGTCGTCGTGGATCCGTGGGGACGCTGGGCCGATCCGGAACGGGAGGCGACGACCCTGGTCCGTTGCGACCCGACCCTCTTCTGCATCGAGGCGGCCCGTCGCGTGACCGGGGGCCCGTGCGCCGACCCGGACCGGAGGTGGGGAGGCGGGTGGCAGCGGGCCGAGGGTGCGGCCCGGGAGGTGATCCGGACCGCCCTCGGTCGGGACGGCCGCGGACCGGGTGGGACGTCGGGCGAGCCGGTGCTGGACGAGCCGACGCTGGCCTACCGGCTGGTCGAGCGGCTTCCCGCCGAGGCCACCCTGGTGGTGTCCTCGTCCATGCCGGTGCGCGACGTCGAGGCCTTCGCCGGGCCGCGGTCCCGGCCCCCCCGGGTGGTCGCCAACCGCGGGGCGAACGGGATCGACGGGGTGGTGTCGACGGCGTTGGGCGTCGCCCTCGGATCGTCCGGGCCGACTGTGGCCCTCGTCGGCGACCTCGCCTTCCTGCACGATGTGTCGGCGCTGGTCCGCTCCGAGGCCCAGTCGGCGTCACTGACCGTCGTGGTGGCCGACAACGGGGGCGGGGGCATCTTCTCGTTCCTCGAGCCGGCCTCGTTCCTCGAGCCGGCTGCCTTCGACCACCTCTTCGGGACTCCGCAGGCCCCGGATCCGGCCGACGTGGCCGGCGGCTTCGGGTGGCCGGTGGCCGAGGTCGCCGCCGGCGCGCCACCGATCGAATTCGAGCGGGCGCTGGACCGGGGCGTGACCGGCGGCGGCCTGTCGGTGATCAGGGTGCTCCTCCCGGCCCGCCTCGAGAACGTAGCCCTCCACCGCAGGGTCAACGACGCCATCGTCGGTGCTGTCGACACCACCGACGATCACGGGACCCAGGGCTGGGGGCCAGGTCCCGACTCCGGCCAGCGGGGCCGGAGTCGGGATCAACAGGGCCGGGGATCGTAGGACGGGATGTTCGACGCCGGTGCTGTGGCGGCCGGCGCGTTGGTCACCGGCGAGGCGGCGGCCGGTGCGGTGGTCGCCGGCGAGGCGACGGCCGGCGTCGTGGTCGGAACGGTGAGGGTGAGGGGCTCACCGTAGGCGTCGAGCGGGGGGGTGGAGATGGTGCCGAACGGCCCGCCGAGGAATTGGTCGATCGTCTGTGAGGCCTCGTCGGGTTGCACCACCTCCACCGCACCGGCCGCCGACGACGTGGCACCGGCCGTCGGCAGCGTGTAGGTCTGCAGGTCCGAGCCCGAGAAGGCGTGGTAGCGATCGGCCAACGCGAAGAGGTCTCCGGCGGTGAGCCCATTGTCCTTGCTGAAGTCGTGGACGACCGAGGACAGGAGCGTGTTGATCCGGAGCGGGTTGTAGGTCGACTTGGCCTTGTCCAGGGCAGCCGAGATGATCAGGTTCTGGCGCTCGATCCGACCGATGTCGGAGGTCGGGTCCGAGTTCCACTCGCCGTCGGCGTAGTACTCGAAGTAGCGGGATCGGGACAGGGAGAGGGCCTGGGCGCCGTCGAGGACCTGGCAGCCCTTGGCGGGGATGGCGAGGCCTGAGTTGTTGTAGCAGACGCCGGTCGAACAGTCTTGGTCGCGGACCGGATACGGGAAGTCCATGGAGATCCCGCCGAGGGCGTTGACCGCGTCCTGGAGCCCGAAGAAGTTGATGACGATGTAATGGTTGATCGGGATGCCGAACGTGTTCTGGATGGTGGCGATGAGAGCATCGGGACCGGAGGCGAACGCGGCGTTGATCTTGTTCTGGCTGGAGAGCTGGCTGCCGGAGCCCATCCCCGACAGGGTCACGTAGGTGTCCCGAGGGATAGAGAGGGTGGACGCGGTGCCGCTCGCCGGGACGACGTGGATGATCTTGATGGTGTCGCTGCGTTGCCCACCGGCGTTGGTCTGGTTCCCGAACTGCTGAGCCTCGGCCGCCGTCTCGCCGGCCCGGCTGTCGGAGCCGATGAGCAGCACGTTGTAGGGGGCACCGTTGGCGGCGGCGACGCAGCTCGGGCACGGGGCAGAGGAGACCTTGCTCCACTGGTACCGGAAGTAGCCGTAGCCGAGTCCGGCCGCCACCAGCAGCACGATGACGAGGATGATGCCGGCCCGCAGGGCCCGCTCGGCCGGTCGCCGGCGCCGCCGCTTCGCCTGGTGCTTCTCCCGGCGGGAGGGGATGGAGACCTGGCCGCCGAGGATGGGGCCGGGGAACTCGGGGCCGCCCCGAGGGCGGCGCGCCTCGGGTGGTGTCGACGCCCTGGGGTGCCCGGTGGGGTTCCCCGAGGAGCGTCCCGACGGGCGGGGTCCGCGCGGGGTGGGGGGGTCGGTGGGTGGCAAGGTGGGGGTCGGTGTCGGTTCGTTCGGTCGACGGTTCGGCCTCTCGGCCGCGGAGGCCGCGATGTTCCACGGGGGAGCAGCAGTTTCCCACGGGACGGGCCGGAACCGGTGTCACCCCTCGTCCCGCGGCCACCTCACGAGTCCGTGGGCACCCACGAGCCGTGAAAGCCGGCCGGCACCCGGGCCGGGAGGTGGACCGTGGCCACCGGTGGCCCGGCGAACGAGGTGGCGTCGAGGATGACCAGGTCGCTGGCGTCCCGAGTGGCGTCGTAGACGACGGAGAGGACCCAACCCTCGTCCTCGCCGCGGCCGTCCGCCGCTCTCACGAAGACCGGCTCCCCGGGCGAGCGGTAGGGGCCCGGCTCGTAGCGGGTCGACTCGTCGCGCCCGAAGTCGTACTTGACCAGGCCGGTCAGGGACGGGTCCTCGGCCACGTCGCCGAGGCGGGTGCAGTACCCGTACCGGTGGGGCAGGCCGGCCACGGCCGGATCGATCCGCGGGAACTCGACAGGTGTGTCGTCGAGCCGTTGCTCGGAGACCCGGCCCGCCCCGAGGTCGATGGTCCAGCGGGCCAGCACCGGGAGGCACGAGGCGATGGCTTCTCCCGGCCCGGTGTCGAACGCCCGGTCGTAGCGGATGACGTCCATCACCACCGAGTCCCCGTCGTCGTGACAGTTGAGGACGTGGAAGACGTACAGCGGATCGATGCCGATCCAGCGGACGTCACGGTTGCCACCCGTGCGGGGCATCACCCCGATGCGGGCTCCGGCGTCGGGCATCCACTGGTAGGGCAGCGAGCGGCCGGCCACGGCCAAGGTCAGGTCGAAGACGACCGGGAGGTCGAGGAAGACCGCCCGGGTGGCGGTGAGACCGAAGTCGTGCATCATGGTGGCCCGGGGGACGTCGATGGCTTCGGTCCGGACCAGCGCGCCGACGGCGTCGGCGACGTGATAGCGGAGGAACGGGGGACCGAAGACGTCGCTGCCGAAGAAGACCAGCTCCCCGGTGACCGGGTCGAGCTTCGGGTGGGCGGTCATCGGCGAGGCCAGGCCGCCGTCGAAGTCGAACACCCGGGCCCGGTGGAGGTCGGAGGAGACGGCGTGGGGGAATCCTGACTCGACCAGGGCCAGCGTGGTGCCGGCGTGGCGGACGACATGGGTGTTGGCCGGCCCGTCGATCGGCTCGGTCGGGCCCGCGGGTGGCGTGGTGTCCAGCTTGGCCGCCAGCGACCGGGTCCGAACCCAGCGGTTGCGGTAGCCGGTCGCCCGTCCTCCGGCCAGCGAGATGGCGTGGATCATGCCGTCGCCGCTGAACCAGTGGTAGTCCGCCTCGTCGGCGGGGATCACTGCGGGATTGGGACCGTTGCGGAGCAGCCGACCGTCGAGGTCGGGGGGGACGACCCCGGTCACCGGGAGCTCGTGGTCGTCGCTCCGCTCGTCGAGGACGGGGGCGAAGTTGCCTCGGAGATACGGGTTGGGCATCACACGCTCCTCGCCGGGGCGTTCGGCATCGGTCGGGGTGGAACGCGCCCGATGGTAGTGGCCGACCACGGCCGACCCCGGTCCGGTGGCGTGGCAGGCTGGGTCCATGCCCGATCTCGTCGAGGATCTCCGATTCAGGGGACTCATCCACCAGTTGACCGATCCTCTGCTCGAGGAGCGCCTCGGCTCCGACCGCCTGACCGCCTACAGCGGGTTCGATCCGACCGCCGACAGCCTCCACGTGGGCCACCTCCTGCAGCTCTGCAACCTGCGGCGCCTCCAGCTCGCCGGCCATCGGCCCATCGCCCTGGCCGGCGGTGGGACCGGGTTCGTCGGCGATCCGGGGGGCAGGACCGAGGAGCGGTCCCTGCTGTCGGAGGAGCAGCTGCATGCCAACCTCGAGGGAATCCACGGTCAGCTCCAGCGGTTCATCGAGTTCGGGGGCGACGACGGGGGGACCGGAGCGCTCCTGGTCAACAACGCAGAGTGGCTCGGGCCACTGTCACTGTTCGACTTCCTGCGTGACGTCGGCAAGCACTTCACCGTCAACCAGATGGTGGCCAAGGACTCGGTCAGGTCGAGGTTGGCACGGGCCGACCAGGGGATCTCGTACACCGAGTTCAGCTACATGCTCCTCCAGGCCTACGACTTCCTCCATCTCTACGAGCAGTTCGGATGCCGCCTGCAGCTGGGGGGGAGCGATCAGTGGGGGAACATCACCATGGGGATCGAGCTGGTCCGCAAGGTCCGTCACGAGGAGGTGTGGGGCCTCACCACGCCGTTGGTGCTGAAGGCGGACGGGACCAAGTTCGGCAAGACCGAGTCGGGGACGGTCTGGCTCGACGCCGCTCGTACCAGCTCCTACCAGCTCTACCAGTTCTTCTTCCGGAGCGAGGACGCCGTGGTGGGGACCTACCTCCGGTACTTCACGTTCCTGGGCCGCGAGGCGATCCTCGACCTGGACGAGGCGACGTCCGGCCGGCCGGAGCGGCGCGAGGCCCAACGGGAGCTGGCCCGCCAGGTGTGCACGCTCGTCCACGGAGCCTCGGAGACCGAGCGGGCCGAGCAGGCGGCGGCCGCACTGTTCGGGGAGGAGGTGGCCCAATTGGACGAGCGCTCCCTCCTCGACGTCTTCGCCGATGCCCCCTCCTCCACGGTCCCACGGACCGGGATCGACGGCGCCGGGCTGTCGTTGGTGGACCTGATGGTCGAGACGGGTCTCGTCCGGTCCAGGGGTCAGGCCCGCACGGTCATTGAGCAAGGCGGCGCCTACGTGAACAACCGGCGAGCGGGCGACGTGGGCCGGACGATCGGCGGCGCGGACCTGGTGGCCGGGCGCTACCTGGTCCTGCGCCGGGGGAAGCGGGACTACCACCTCGTGCGCTTCGGCTGATCGCCCCGCCGGGCCGCCGGCGCCGGGGCCGGCACCGACCGGGCCGCCCGTCCCCGCCCCCCTACACTGTCGGCCATGACCAGCCCGGGTACCCCGCAGTCCGACCTGTCCCCGGTCCGGTTGACCTCGGGGTTGCCCGAGACGGTGCTGCCCGACGAGTCGGACGCGGTGCGGGCCGGGCTCGAGGCCGCCATGGCCCAGCCGGCTGAGCGGCGGCGCCATGCGATGGCCGATGTGGTCCGGTCGGACCCCCGGTCCCTGGGCGCCTGGGCCGCCCTGGGGTCGTTGGCCCGGGACGACGTGGAGGCCTACGCGTGCTTCCGGGTCGGCTACCACCGGGGCCTCGACGCCCTCCGCGCCTCGGGCTGGAAGGGGTCCGGCCTGGTCCGCTGGGAGCACGAGTCGAATCGCGGATTCCTCCGCTGCCTCGACGGACTCCGCTCGACGGCCGGCGCCATCGGCGAGCACGGTGAAGAGGAGCGGTGCGCGCAGTTCCTACGCCAACTCGACCCCTCTTGGCGGCCCGACTGGACGGGCTTCCCGGCCTAGTGCCCACACCTGCCGCCGGCGGTCCCGACCCGGCCGCCCGCACCGGCCGGCTCGGGACCGGCGCCCCGGTGCCGTTCACGCCGAGGTCGCCCCGACGGTCCACGGTCCTGTCCCTCGCCGTCCTGGTGGCTGTCGGATCCGCGCTCCTGGCCGGGTGCGCGGGCCAGGAGCAGACCGGGCCGCCCGCGGCGCGGGTCTCCACCTGGGTGTCGGGCGCGGGCGGCGGGGTGGCCATCGGCACGCTGGAGGTCGACAGTCGCAACATCGACCACGCCCTCTCCCAGCACGACCCGGCGGCGGCAATCAAGACGGTCTGTGCGCTGATCACCAACGACGCCCAGACCGACATCGGAAACCTGCCCACCCCGGACGACCAGCTCACCACCGACCTCAATGACGCCTACGAGGATGCCTCGGCGGCCGGTGACGACTGCTACCGGGGCGCGGGTGCCGGCACCCCGCTCCTGGAGCGCTCCGCCGCCGAGCGGGCCAAGCTGGTGCCCCTGCTCAGCACGGCCGTGCAGCGCATCGTCGCCGTCACCGGTCGCACGCCTTCCACCTCGACGACCCAGCCGCCGCCGGACGGCGATCCGTTCGGGAACTGACGGATGAGCGGACGGAGTGACGCGCCGCTGCACCCGGCGGCCGGGTCGTAGGCGTGCCGCGGGCCGACAGCGGGTCGGGCCCGGTCCCGGAGGGCCGGGACCCGGACGGGTACGACCGGCTCCGGCGCCGGGCCCTGTGGTCGCTGCCCACCGGCCTCTTCGTGGTGGGCAGCCGCGCCGGCGACCGGCGCAACCTGATGACTGCGAACTGGGTGATGCAGGTGGCCACCACGCCCAAACTGGTGGCCCTCGCGGTGGAGGCCGGCTCGGTCACCCGCCGGCTCGTCGACGAGGGGGGAGCGTTTTCGGTGAGCGTGCTCGACCGCTCCGACCGGGCGGTCGTCCGACGGTTCGTCAAACCGGTGGATGAGGTCCGCCTCGGAACGGACGGCGTCGCCGAGTCGATGCAGGGCCAGGCGGTCCACGAGGTGCACACCGGTCTGCCGTGCCTGGCATCCGCCCGTTGGTGGCTGGTCTGCGAGGTGCGCCACACCAGCCGATGGGACGACGGTGACGGGCCGCCGGCCAGCCACGTCCTGTTCGTGGGCGAAGTGGTCGACGTCGGCGAGGGCTCCGGTGGTGGGGCTGATGACGGCGATTCCGGCATCCTCCGGATGGAGGACACCCGGATGAACTACGGGGGGTGAGGACGGGTGCCGGGCCGGCGGTCCGGCAGCGACCGCCCTCCTGGGGGTCAGCCGTCGCCGGTCGACGGCGCCGGGCGCAGGTCGATCCGGAGGACGAGGATCCCGTCCTCGATGGTGGCCGCGGCGTCGCCCACCATGGCGAAGTCCATGAAGTCGGCCTGTGCCTGCTTCTTGAACCGCTCGCGGTCGGGGCCCTCGACCGGCGGGAGGCCTCGGGACCGGACCGCGTCGGCCCGGGCCCGGAAGCGCTCCACCATGGCCTGAGGGTCGAATTGATCGGGCATGGCCCGATGGTACCGGCGCCGGGCGTGCGCGCCGTCTGTCGGGGCCCCGCACTACACTGTGGGGCATTGGTGATCGGTGGTCACCCCGGTGAATCCGAGACGGGGGCCGTGCCACCCCAGGTGGGGCAAGGAGTTGTTTCCGTGAAGAAGGGACGCCATCGCCGCTTCGAGGAAGCGCGCAGTCTGAAGCGGTCGGTCGCGACGGCCAGTCGGCGCTGCCCCGAGTGTGGAGCCGAGCCCGAGGACAAGCATGCGTCCTGGTGCCTGGCAACGGAGGACGACTACGACGAGATCCTCGGCACCGCGCCGAAGGGCCCCTCGTTCGCCGAGGACGACCCGTTGGCCGAGTAGGTCAGCGCCGCACGGTCGGGTGCGGCAACAGGGTGACCGAGGCCCTGGTTGCGGTTCGCTCGTCGAGGTAGGCGGCCAGTCGGCGGTAGACCTTCTTCCCCGCCATCGTCTCCAGCTCGGTGCGCATGCTCACGTAGACCGGCTCGTGGCCGGCGAACGCGGCCGGATCCTCCGTGCACCACCAGTGGAACTCCTGGCCCCCGTCGCCCCAGTGTCGGCGATCCCACTGGCGGACGACCGAGGTCACCCGGCCGTCGGGCGCGGTCTCGTCCTCGCGGCGTAGGGGCAGCTGCCAGCACACCTCCGGCTTCAGGTCGACGTGGCTCCTCCCCTGCGCCTCGGCCGCCTTGTGGAGGGCGCAACCGGGGCCGGCCGGGAACCCGGGTCGATTCAGGAAGATGCAGGCGCCGTCCGCCATCCGGGTGCCGAGGTCACCGTCGGCGAGCTTCTTCACCACGCCCTTCTGCCCCTGGTGGTGGAACTGCCAGAGGTCCGGGGTGAGCTGGGCGGCGGCGCGCTCCACGTTGCGGGCGTCCTTCTTGCCGGTGAAGTGGGCCCCGTAGGAGCAGCATCCTTGGGCCAGCTCCGGGGCCGGCCCGGTGAGCACTCCCTGGCACCCCTGTCCGTAGATGCACGTCCATGCGCTGGCCAGGAAGGTCACGTCGAACAGCCAGGTCCGCTCCTCGCCCGGGTCGTCGAAGCTCACCCATTCGTGGGTGTCGGCAGGGACTCGGTCATGGGAGGGCGCCACGCCCTTATGATGGCAGGCATGAGCGAAGCCCGCGAGGAAGTCCGTCCCGTCCTGACGATCAGCTCTGAAGCGCGGGTCACCGTGCTCGAGGTCCTGGCCAACGAGTCCGAGTCCGACACACTGGCCCTCTGGCTCGAGATCAGCGGCGAGAGCAACGGCGCCTATGCCTACGACATGTACTTTCAGGCGTTTGCCGACGCCGCCGGCGGCGACGTCGTCCAGCTCGACGACGAGCTTCCCGTGGTGGTCCCGGAGGCCAGTGTCGACCGCCTGCAGGGCGCGACGCTGGACTACGTGACCGACGCGTCGGGCGAAGGCGGCCTAGTCATCGTCAATCCCAACACACCGCAGGCACCGGCGGTGCGCGACCTGGGTGCCAGCCCCGAGGTGGACCTGTCGGACCCTCTGGCCCAGCGGGTCGTCCACGTGCTGGAGGAGCAGGTGAACCCCAGCATCGCCGCCCACGGCGGTCGTGCCGACCTGGTGGCGGTGGAGGACGCCTCGGTGTACCTGCGCCTCAGCGGCGGTTGCCAGGGCTGCGGTATGGCCAAGGCCACCCTGTCACAGGGGATCGAGGTCATCCTACGCGAGGCCATCCCGGAGATCGCCAACATCGTCGACGTGACCGACCATGCCGACGGCACCAATCCGTACTACGAGCCGGCCCTCGGCTGACGCCGGCCGGTAGCCGACCGGCGCAGGTCCGAGCCGGTCGGGCTCCCGGCGCGGTCAGGTTCCGGGCGCGGCCAGATGGTCGGTCAGCCAGGTGAGTGTGCGACCCCATGCGTCGGCCGCCGCATGGGGCGCGTACGAGGGTCGTGCGTCGCAGTGGAAGCCGTGCTCGGCCCCGGGGTAGCGGACGATCTCGGTGTCGACGGGCGCAGCCGCGGCCAGCTCGGCCCGCAATCGTTCGACCTCCTCGACGGGGATGCCCTGGTCTGCATCGCCGAACAGTCCGAGCCACGGCGTGGCCATCGCCGGAATGAGACCGAGCAGCGAGCCCATTGCCTCGCTGCGACCGTTGACGATACCTCCGCCGTAGAAGCCGACCGCCGCCCCGAGGGCCAGGGTCCCGGCGACGAGGAAGCTCACGCGGCCCCCCATGCAGAATCCGACCACGCCGATCCGGCGGTCGTCGAAGCCGCACCCGTGGAGGTGGTCCACGGCCAGGCCCACGTCGGTGAGGATGGCGGCGTCGCTGAGCGCCGAGACGTGCGGGAGGATCTCTGCGAAGTCCTCGTAACCGAGTGCGGGTGAGCCGGTCCGGTGGAAGAGGTGGGGTGCGACGGCGTGGAATCCCACCTCGGCGAACCGTCGGGTGACGTCCTCGATGTGGGGATTGACGCCGAACGCCTCCTGGAGCACCACCACCGCCCCTGGGGCGCCGGTCCCCGGCGAGTCGGGGACCGCTTCGTAGCAGGGCATGGCACCGTCGGCACCGACGAGTTCGATCGTGCGGGTGGGCATAGGCCCACCACGATGCCCGGCTGGGCCGCGCCCGTCCAGTACCTTTCGTGAGGTGGACTCACTGCTTGTCGCCGGCGCCACGGCTGCCGGCCTCATCGCCGGGGGCGTGCTGGATCCGGTCGGCCAACGGCTCGCGGAGCGGAGCCGGGCGGAGGACGAACGCCGACAGGCCAGTCTGGTTGCCGATACGGACGGGCAACCTGCGGACGCCGAGGTCCGGAGGGCGGCCGACGAGGTGTGGGCGGCGGCGGCCGCCGATGACACCGACGACCCCCGCCCGACCGACCGGACGGTACCGGACCTGCTCCCCGCCGGGCCGTCCCCGGTCCGGACGGCCGCGGCCGCCCTTGCGACCGCGCTCCTGTTCGGGACCGGTGCGGCCCACTTCGGACGGGACCTGGTCCTCGCCCCCTTCTGCGTTTTCTTCGCCCTGCTGGTGGCGGTCTCGGTGACCGACCTGTCGCACCGGTTGGTCCCTCGCCATCTGATCTATCCGGCGCTGGCCTCGATCATGCTGCTGCTGGTGGCCACGTCGGCGGTGGACCATACCTGGCACGACCTGACCGGCTCGGTGATCGCCGGCGCGGTGGCCTTCGGCCTCTTCTTCGCTGTGTGGTGGTTCATCCCCCGCGGCATGGGATTCGGCGACGTCCGGCTGGCCGGTGTGATCGGGTTCACGGTCGGTTATCTGAGCCTGCTCCATGCCTACGTCGCCTTTCTGGCCGGCTTCGTCGTGGGGATGCTGTTCGGTGTGGTGCTGATGGTGGCGTCGTCGGCCGGGAGGAAGACGCGCATCCCGTTCGCTCCGTCGCTGGCGGCCGGCGCGGTGGTCGCGGTGTTCTGGGGCGGTCACGTGGCCCAGAGCCTGTTCCATGCCGGTACCTGACCGGGTCCGGCACCAGGCGGCGACCGACCGGAGAGGCCCGGCGGGCAGGCACGCACCGACCTGGCCGGTGCCTTGCGTGCCCCGAGTAGATTTGCTCGGATGCTGCGCTATCTGACCGCCGGTGAATCCCATGGGCGCGCCCTCGTGGTCATCGTCGAGGGGATGCCGGCCGGCCTGCTGGTCACGTCCGGGGACATCCAGCGGGGGCTGGCCCGCCGGCGGTTGGGCTTCGGGCGCGGCCCCAGGATGCGATTCGAGGCCGACGAGGTGAGCCTGGTCGGCGGGGTCCGGCACGGCCGGACCATCGGGTCACCGATCGCCATCGAGATCGCCAACACCGAGTGGCCCAAGTGGGAGACCGAGATGTCCCCCGACCCCGGCCTTCCCTCGAAGGTCCTGACCCAGCCCCGCCCCGGCCACGCCGACCTCTCCGGCATGCTCAAGTACGGGCTCGACGATGCCCGTGACGTGCTGGAGCGGGCCTCCGCCCGCGAGACCGCGGCCCGGGTGGCCGCCGGCACGCTGGCCAAGCTGCTCTTGTGGCAGATCGGGATCGACGTCCTCAGTCACGTGGTGCAGCTCGGCCCCGAGCGGGCGGAGCTCGGCGCGCTCCCGACGGTGGAGCAGCTGATCCGGGTGGACGAGTCGCAGGTCCGCTGTGCCGACGCCGAGGCCGAGGGCCGGATGGTGGCGGCGGTGAAGGCCGCCGCCAAGGACGGCGACTCGCTGGGCGGGGTGGCCGAGGTGATCGCCTACGGCGTGCCGGTGGGTCTCGGCAGCCACGTGCACTGGGACCGCCGGCTCGACGGGCTGCTGGCCCAGGCGCTCATGAGCATCCAGGCCATCAAGGCGGTCGAGTTCGGTGACGGCCATGAGGTGGCCGGCCGGCGCGGCTCGGTGGCCCACGATGCCATTCGCCTGGCCGTCCCGTCGGGCCCCGACGGGACGGGGGACGGCGTGGCCGGGACCCTCGGCGGGGGGTACGTTCGGGACACTCATCACGCCGGGGGCGTGGAGGGGGGGATCTCCACCGGTGCCCCCATCGTGGTGCGCGCCTCGATGAAGCCCCTCGCCACCCTCAACCGCCCCACGCTCGGCACGGTCGACGTGGTGTCGAAGGAATCCACGGTCTCGTTCAAGGAGCGCACCGACGTGACCGCGGTGCCCGCCATGGGCGTGGTGGCGGAGACGATGGTGGCGCTGGTGCTGGTGTCGGAGGCCCTGCGCAAGTTCGGCGGCGACTCGGTCGAGGAGTTCCGTCGGAACCGCCTGGGGTACCTGAACGCACTGGGCGAGACCCCCTCGGCGGCAGTCGCCCCTCCGGCCGATGGTTGACCGGATCGTCCTGGTGGGCATGATGGGGGCCGGCAAGACGACCGTCGGCCGGCTGCTGGCCGACCGGCTCGGATGGGCGTACCGCGACTCCGACGCCGAAGTCATGGCGGCCACCGGCCGGACCGTGCCCGAGCTCTTCGCCGAGCAGGGTGAGGCGGCCTTCCGGGAGGAGGAGGCCCGGGTGCTGGCCGAGGCCCTGTCCGGCGCCGAGCCGGTGGTGGTGTCGGCCGCCGGCGGGGTGGTCCTCTCGGAGGCCAACCGGGAGCTCCTGGCCGGGGCCGGCGCGGTGGTGTGGCTCCGGGCGGACCCGTCCCTCCTGGCCCACCGGGTGGGCTCCGGCGAGGGACGGCCGCTGTTGCACGGTGACCCGGCTGTGGCGCTCGTCGAGCTGGACCGGGTCCGGCGGCCGTTGTACGCCACCGTGGCCACGGTCACCGTGGACGTCGACGACCTCACTCCCGGTCAGGTGGTCGACCGCGTGCTTGGCGACCGGACCCTGGTCGAGGCGGGGATCGGTCGGGGAGGCGCGCCGTGAGGCGGGTGAGAGTCGAGCTCGGTGGGCGCGGCTACGACGTGGTGATCGGTGACGGTGCCCGCCGGGAGCTCGCCGGGGTGGTCTCCGCCACGGTCCCCACGGCGACGAGGGCGGCCGTGGTCACCCAGTCGCCGGTGGGAGTGGACGTGGAGCCCGGTGTCCCCTTCGACCTGTTCACCGTGCCCGACGGCGAGGGGGCCAAGACCCTCGAGGTGGTCGAGGAGCTCTGCCGGGGGTTCGCCCGCGCGGGGCTCAGCCGCTCCGACGTCGTGGTGGCGGTCGGGGGCGGGGTCGTCACCGACCTGGCCGGGTTCGCAGCGGCGTCGTTCAACCGCGGCACCGCCTACGTCAACGTGGCCACCACCCTGCTGGCCCAGGTCGACGCGGCAATCGGTGGCAAGACCGGGGTCAACATCCCCGAGGGGAAGAACCTGGTGGGCGCCTTCTGGCAGCCGAGGGCCGTGCTCTGCGACACCGAGGTGCTGTCCACCCTCCCGCCACGGGAGTGGGCGTCGGGACGCGGGGAGATGGCCAAGTACGCGTTCCTCACCGGGGTGACCGGCGCCGACCGGGCTCCCGACGCCTCGCTGCTCAACCTGGAACTCCCGGCGCAGGTGGCCGAGTGCGCGGCGATCAAGGCCGCAGTGGTCGCCTCGGACGAGCGCGAGGGCGACCGGCGGATGATCCTCAACTACGGGCACACCCTGGCCCATGCGCTGGAGGCCTCGGCGTTCGGCCCCGATGGAGGCTGGGACCTACGGCACGGCGAGGCGGTAGCCGTCGGTCTGGTCTTCGCCGCGTTGTTGGCCCGGCGGCTCGGGCGCATCGACGACCAGCGGGTGGAGCTCCACCGGAGAGTGGTGGGCGGGTTCGACCTCTCGCCGCGACTGCCCGGTGCGGTGGACCCGGATCGCCTGGTCTCGTTCATGGCCCGGGACAAGAAGGCCCAGCACGACCTGACCTTCGTCCTGGACGGTCCCGACGGCGTCGAGGTGGTGCGTGGTGTCGACCAGCGTGACGTGGTCGCTACCCTGGCGGAGATGGAACGGACCGAGGCCGGAGGCCGCCGATGAGCGCGCAGGGACTGATCGTGCTCCTGTCCGGCCCGAACCTCGACCTGCTCGGTGCGCGTGAGCCGGCGATCTACGGAACCGGCACGCTCGAGGACCATGTAGCCGTGGCCACGCGTGCGGCGTCCGGCCTCGGCTATTCGCTCGAGCACCTCCAGACCAACCACGAGGGCGACCTGGTCGAGGCGGTCCACGCCGCTCGCGGCCGTGCCGTGGCCATCATCGTCAATGCCGGCGCGCTGTCCCACACGTCGTGGTCGCTGCACGACGCCCTGGCCGCCTTCGACGGCGTGGTGGTGGAGCTGCACCTCTCCAATCCGGCAGCTCGCGAGCCGTTCCGCCACACGTCGACGATCGCCCCGGTGGCGGACGGCTGCATCGCCGGGTTCGGCGGCATCGGCTACGGCCTGGCGGTCGACGCCGTGGACCGCCTCCTCTGCGCGTCCGCAGCCGGTTGACGGCCATGACGGCACCGGCGATGGCGCCACTCGAGGTCGCCGGCCGCCTGGACCGGGTACGCAACCTGTTCGACGACGCCGGGCCCGACGGCGAGCCCATCGATGCGCTCCTGGTGACGACGCCGGCCAACATCCGGTGGCTGAGCGGCTTCACCGGATCGGCCGGCCTCCTGCTGGTCACCAGGGACCGGGCCACCCTGGCCACCGACGGGCGGTACCGGACGCAGGCGCAGGAGCAGTTGGAGGCGGTCGGCGTGGGGGCGGCGATCGAGCGCTGCATCGGGGGCGTCCAGGCGCAACGCGACGGCCTGGTGGCGGTGGCATCCGGGACGGGATCGGTCGGGCTCGAGGCCGACCACGTGACCTGGGCCGCCCAACGCTCGTGGGGAGAGCTGTTCGCAGACAGGGCGCTGACCCCGACCCGCGGCCTGGTCGAGGCCCTGCGCACGGTCAAGGACCCCGGCGAGGTCGCCCGGATGGAACGTGCCGCCGCCATCGCCGACGGGGCGCTGGGCGATGTGCTGCCGCTGCTGGGTGCCGCCGCCCGGTCGGCCGGTGGATCCGGTGGACCGCTCACCGAGGCGCACTTCGCCGCGGCCCTCGATCACGCCATGCGGGAGCGGGGGGCCGAGGACAGCGCCTTCGAGACCATCGTGGCCTCCGGGGAGAATTCGGCCAAGCCCCATGCCCGGCCGGGGGCACGCCCCATCCGCGCCGGCGACCCGGTGGTCGTCGACTTCGGTGCCGTGTTCGACGGCTACCGGTCGGACATGACCCGGACCTTCTGCATCGGGGGCCCGCCGAGCGGCGAGTTGGCGACGGTGTTCGAGGTGGTGGCCGAGTCGCAGCGGCTGGGCGTGGACGCGGTGCGTCCGGGGGTCGCCGCCGGTGCGGTCGACGACGTGTGCCGCCAGGTCATCGCCGGAGCCGGCTGGGGCGACCGCTTCGAGCACGGCACCGGGCACGGTGTCGGCCTCGACATCCACGAATCCCCGTCGGTCGGCCCGGGTGCGACTGCTATTCTCGAAGCCGGTACCGTGGTCACCGTGGAACCGGGCGTCTATCTCCCGGCGACGGGTGGGGTCCGCATCGAGGACACCCTGGTGGTGACCGACAACGGCAGCCGCCCGCTCACCATGTTCCCGAAGGAAGTTGCCGTCTGATGGCTGTCTCCACCAACGATCTGCGCAATGGGATGACCCTCGACCTGCCCGAGGGGCTGTTCGCCGTCGTCGAGTTCCAGCACGTGAAGCCGGGCAAGGGTGGCGCGTTCGTGCGGACGAAGTTGAAGAACCAGAGGACGGGCGCAGTCATCGAGCGCACCTACCGCGCCGACGAGAAGCTCGAGCAGGCCATCATCGACAAGCGGGAGATGCAGTTCCTCTACCGGGACGGCGGCGACTACGTGTTCATGGACACCGAGTCCTACGAGCAGTTGCAGGTGGAGACATCGCTGCTCGGCGACGCCGCCAACTTTCTCAAGGAGGGTGACGATGCCGTCCTCCAATTCTTCGGCACCGAGATCGTCGGGGTCGACCTCCCCGCCGCCGTCGAATTGACGGTGACCGACACCGAGCCCGGGCTGCAGGGTGATCGGGTGTCCGGGGCCCGTAAGCCGGCGACCCTGGAGACCGGTCTGGTGCTCCAGGTCCCCTTGTTCGTCAACCCGGGCGAGAAGATCAAGGTCGATACCCGCTCGGGGGAGTACCTGACCCGGGCCTGAGCCCGACCCCGTGCACCCGGGGCCGCGACCTGCCCGGGCCGGACCCGGGGACAGTCGTCCCGGCCCCCCACCCCCGATCGATCACCATGGATCCCGCGCCCCGCCACCAATCCCGTGAACGGGCCCTCTCCCTTCTCTACGAGGCGGAGCTGAAGGGCACGTCACCGGACCAGGTGGTGGCCGACCTCTCGGTCGCTCCCGACGACTACGTGGCCACGCTGGTGGCCATCGTCGCCACGCGGTCCGCCGAGATCGACGGGCTGATCGACGGCGCCGCCATCGGATGGGACCTCGAACGGATGGCCGTGGTCGACCGGAACGTGCTCCGCCTGGCCGTGGCCGAGCTGGTGGGCTGTCCCGAGGTCCCCACCGCGGTCGTCCTCAACGAGGCGGTGGAGCTGGCTTCGGCGTACTCCACCGACGACTCCGGGCGGTTCGTGAACGGAGTGCTGGCCACGCTGGCCCACCAGATCCGCGACTGACCCCCCGTCCGTGCCGGCGACCGCACGACCACCCGGTCGGCGACCGGGTATAGTCGGGTCCTGACCGTGAAGCGGGTCCTGTGAGGCCCGAACGGACAGGAGGAGACAGTGGCCGAACGTGAGCGCAGTCACACCCGCCCGCGGGGTGCTGTCTTCGTTCCCCGTGTCCAGGTCATGTCGGCGGAGGACGTGCGCCGGGCGATCACCCGCATGGCCCACGAGATCGCCGAGCGGAACCGCGGCCTCCAACGCGTCGTCCTGATCGGGCTGCAGACCGGTGGCGTGGCCATCGCCGACCACCTGGCGGCCACCCTGGCCGAGGTGGAAGGGGCGTCGATCCCGGTCGGGACCCTGGACGTGGCCTTCTACCGCGACGACATCGGCCTGCGGCCGGTGCTCCCCGAGGCGGCCACCGACATCAGCTTCGACCTGACCGGCGCGGCGGTGGTGCTGGTCGACGATGTGCTCTTCACCGGCCGGACGATTCGTGCCGCGCTCAACGCCCTCGGCGAGTACGGGCGGGCCCAGGTGGTCGAGTTGGCGGTGATGGTCGACCGCGGTCACCGGGAGCTGCCGATCCGCCCCGACTACGTGGGCAAGAACCTCCCCACCCGCAGGGACGAGATGGTCGACGTCTCGGTCGAAGGGGTCTCGCTGGGGGAGCTGGTAAGCCGGTGAGCCCGTTCCCCGCCCATCTCCTCGGCATGGGCGACCTCGGTGCGGAGGAGATCACCGAGGTGCTCCGGGTGGCCGATTCCTTCGCCGAGGTCGGTCGCCGGGCCAACCCGAAGGTGCCCACACTTCGGGGGCGCACCGTGGCCACGCTGTTCTTCGAGGACTCGACCCGGACCCGCATGTCGTTCGAGACCGCGGCGAAACGGATGTCGGCCGACGTCCTCTCCTTCGCCGCCGGGTCGTCGTCGCTGAAGAAGGGCGAGTCCCTCCGCGACACGGTCGAGACCATCGAGGCGATCGGGATCGACTCGATCGTGATCCGTCATGCCTCGTCCGGTGTCCCGGCTCGCGTCGCCGACTGGGTGGACCACTGCGCGGTGATCAATGCCGGTGACGGCTGGCACCAGCATCCGACCCAGGCGCTGCTCGATCTGTACACGGTCCGCCAGGCCCTGGGCGGGGAGGGCGCCGGCATGGCCCGGTTCGACGGGCTGCAGGTGGCCATCGTCGGGGACATCCGCCACAGTCGGGTGGCCCGCTCGCAGATCGCGGCCTACGCCGCGCTCGGGGCCGAGATCACCCTGGTGGCCCCGGCCACACTCCTGCCACCCTCCCTCGACGGCTGGCCGGTGGCCGCGGTCAGCCACCACCTTGATGACGTCCTCCCCAAGGCCGACGTGGTCTCCCTCCTGCGGGTGCAGGAGGAACGGGGGAGCGGTTCCTTCGTCCCCACCCTCCGTGAGTACACGGCGGGCTACGGCCTCACCGCCCGCCGGGCCGCCATGCTCCAGCCCGGGGCGGTGATCCTCCACCCCGGCCCCATCGTCCGGGGAGTGGAGATCGCCTCGGACGTGGCCGAGCTTCCGGCGGCCCTGATCACCGACCAGGTGGGCAACGGGGTCGCCGTCCGTATGGCGGTGCTGTTCCTCCTCCTGGGCCAGGGACCGATCGAAGGGGCCCACCGTGGCTGACCGCCCCGTGGCGCCAACCGGACCCGGGACGGCACTGGTCATCCGCGGTGGGACGGTCGTCGACCACGGCGGTGAGCGGCGCGCCGACCTCGTGGTCGAGGACGGCCGGGTGGTGGCGGTGGGAGAGGGCGTCGACGCTCCCCGCGGCGCCCGGCTGCTCGACGCGTCGGGGTGCGTGGTCGCCCCGGGCCTCGTCGACCTCCACACCCATCTGCGCGAGCCCGGCCGCGAGGAGTCCGAGACGGTGGAGACCGGCACCCGGGCGGCCGCGCTGGGCGGGTTCACCGCGGTGGTGGCCATGCCCAACACCGAGCCGGCCCTCGACTCGGCCGAGGCCGTGCGCAATGTCCGGGACCTGGCCGAGTCGGCCACCGCCGAAGTGGCCGTGGCCGGGGCGATCACCGTTGGACGGGCCGGCGAGCGCCTGGCCCCGATGGGCGAGCTCGCCGAGCTCGGCGTGCGCCTGTTCACCGACGACGGGACCGGCGTGCAGTCGGCCGGGCTGATGCGCCGAGCGCTCGAGTACGCAACCGGCCTGGGCGTGACGTTGGCCCAGCACTGCGAGGACGCCACCCTGGCCGCCGGCGGCGCCATGCACGAGGGCGCCTGGTCGAGCCGGCTCGGGATCCCCGGCATGCCGGCGGCGGCCGAGGAGGTGATGGTGGCCCGCGACATCGCACTGGCCCGGGCCACCGGTGGGCGGATCCACTTCCTCCACCTGTCCACGGCCATCTCGATCGAGCTGGTGCGGGCGGCCAAGGCCGAGGGACTGGCGGTGACCGCCGAGGCCGCCCCCCACCACTTCACTCTGACCGACGCCTGTGCCGCGCGCTTCGACCCCCTCTTCAGGGTCAACCCGCCGCTGCGGCCGGCCGCCGACCTCGCGGCGGTTAAGGCCGGGCTGGCCGACGGCACCATCGACGCCATCGCCACCGACCACGCCCCCCACGCCCCCGAGCAGAAGGATCTGCCGTTCGACCAGGCACCCCCGGGGATGCTGGGCCTGCAGACCGCCCTCTCCCTCGCCCTGACCGAGCTGGACCTCCCCCTGCCGCGGATCCTGGCGTTGCTGGCCTGGCAGCCGGCGGCAATCGCCGGTCTCGACCCGGCCCACGGCGGCGACCAGGGTGGTCCGGTGGCGCCCGGCACGGTGGCCAACCTGTGCGTGATCGATCCCACCGCCACCTGGACGGTCGATCCGCTGGCCCTGGCCAGCCGCAGCCACAACACGCCCTACGCGGGTCGCACGCTCACCGGTCGGGTCCGGCACACGGTGTTCCGTGGGGAGCCGGTCGTCGTCGATGGCGAGGCCCAGCGGTGAGCGGACGGAGCGGGACGGCGCCCCGGGCGGAGGCGCTGCTGGTGCTGGCCGACGGGACGCTCTTCGAGGGGGAGGCCGTCGGGGCCGAGCCCGACAGCGGCGTGTCCACCGGTGAGGCGGTGTTCAACACCGTCCTGTCCGGATATCAGGAGGTGATCACCGATCCCTCCTATGCCGGTCAGGTGGTGGCCTTCACCTATCCCCACATCGGCAACTACGGGGTCAACCCCGCCGACGACGAGGCGGCGCGGCCCCACTGCCGCGGGGTAATCGTTCGCGACCTGGCCGAACGGCCGAGCAGCTGGCGGTCGACCGGGACCCTCGAGGACTTTCTCGTCCGCTTCGGCGTGCCCGGCATGACCGGGGTGGACACCCGGCGCCTCACCCGGCACCTGCGCGACCGGGGGGCGATGCCCTGTGCCTTCGGAACGGCCGGCGAGTCGGAGCTACGGGCCGCGGTGGCAGGTGCGGCCGCCACCGACGGCCTGGACCTGGTGTCCTCGGTGACCACCCCGGACGCCTACACCCGGGGGAGCGGTCCCTACCGGGTGGTGGCCTACGACTTCGGGATCAAGGAGGCGATGCTGCGCCAGCTGGGCGGGTTGGCCACCGTCACCGTCGTGCCGGCCTCGACCCCGGCCGACCAGGTGCTCGACATGGACCCGGACGGGATCTTCCTGTCCAACGGGCCGGGCGACCCGGCCGCGCTCCCCGGCGTCGTGGCGGAGATCCGGACCCTGGCCGATGACGGGACCGTCCCCGTGTTCGGCATCTGCCTCGGCCACCAGCTGCTCGCCACCGCCCTCGGTGCCGTCACCTACAAGCTGCCCTTCGGCCACCACGGGGGGAACCACCCGGTGCGCCGGCTGTCGACCGGACGGGTCGAGATCACCTCGCAGAACCACAACTACGCGGTGGCGGACGGGTCGCTGGCTTCGGCGGAGATCACCCACGTCAACCTCAACGACGGCGTCATCGAGGGCCTGCGCAGCACCGAGGCCCCGGTGTTCAGCGTGCAGTACCACCCCGAGGCCGGGCCCGGTCCCCACGACGCGCGGTACCTCTTCGAGGAGTTCCGGGCCCTGATGGACGCCACCGGGGCGGCCGCCGGCCCGGGG
>Ga0224558_1000356_pt1 | contig 53190 bp, 44 predicted proteins | sample 714S32024metaG_FD_180682 | JGI IMG/M metagenome (GOLD analysis project Ga0224558, IMG submission 180682) | Peat soil microbial communities from Stordalen Mire, Sweden - 717 S3 20-24 | ecosystem: Environmental > Terrestrial > Soil > Wetlands > Peat | place: Sweden: Norrbotten County, Stordalen... | reverse complement strand
GCTGTTCGGCCTGGCCGCCTACGCCCCCACAGCTGAGGTTTTAGGTAATACGCGGCCAGCACCGATTTACCCCTCTGAGCTGGGACTGCGTCATCACCCGCTGAGCTAGCCAGGAAACTCACGCTAGGGGGCGGCCCGGACTCGCCGGTGAGCTCACGCGCGACCTCCTCGACGAGCTGGCCGGCCGCCTGATCCGGGTCGACTCGCCTTTCTCTCAGCGCCGTCAGCAGTCCGGTGTTCGCCGAGCCCGTGACGGCGGCGTCGAGTGCCGTTTCGAAACGTCCCTTCGCGATCCTGAGCGCCTCCTGCCTGGCACGCTCGGCCCGCCTCGGCGCGAGCTCCCCGCGGTGCTCGAGGTGCTCGCGATGCGAGGCGATCGCGTCCCAAAGCTCGGCCACGCCCTCACCGGTCGACGCCACGGTCTCCACGATGGGTGGTGTCCACTCGAGGGTTCCGGACAGCTGGAGCATGAGCCTCAGGTCGCGTGCCGTCTCCCGAACGCCCGGCCGGTCGGCCTTGTTGATGACCAGGACATCGGCGATCTCGAGGAGCCCCGCTTTGTTGGCCTGCACAGCGTCTCCCCAGCCGGGGTTCACCACCACCACGACGGTGTCGCACGTGGCGGCGACCTCCACCTCGACCTGGCCGACGCCGACGGTCTCGACGATCACGAGCGGCCATCCGGTCGCGTCGAGCAGGCGGACTGCTTCCGGCACGGCGGCGGCAAGGCCACCGAGGTGGCCGCGTGTCGCCATGGAGCGGATGAAGACGGCGTTGTCGAGCGCGTGGTCCTGCATCCGCACCCGGTCTCCGAGAATCGCGCCGCCCGTCACTGGCGAGGAGGGGTCGATGGCGAGCACGGCAACCGGACAGTCGAGGCGCCTGCGGATGTCCGCGAGCACGGCGCTCGTGAGCGTCGACTTCCCAGAGCCCGGTGCGCCGGTGAAGCCTATGGCGTATGCGTTCCCGGCTCGCCTGAAAGTCAGCCCGGCGAGCTCGCGGCCTTCGTTCCCACCTCGCTCGACGACCGATAGCAGGCGCGCGAGGGCACCGCGGGAACCTGAGATGGCGGCCTGGAACAGTTCAGTTGTGCTCGAGCCGCGCAGGCCGGGCTTCACGGCGATGAGACGCGCTCGATGTTTGCACCGAGCGAACGAAGGCGCCCGTCGAGGTTCTCATAACCGCGGTCGATGTGCTCCGCGCCGCTCACATCGGTGACGCCGTCGGCGGCAAGACCGGCCAGCACGAGGGCTGCCCCCGCGCGTATGTCCGGTGCCCGAACCCGGGCGCCCGACAGCCTGGGCACACCGCGCACGATCGCATGGTGCCCTTCGGTCTTGATCTTCGCCCCCATCCTCCGCAACTCGTCGATATAGCGGAAACGGCCAGCGAACAGGTTCTCGCTCACGATCGCGACCCCGCCTGCGACCGAGAGCAGCGTCACAAGCAGCGGCTTGTAGTCCGTGGCGACACCCGGGTAGGGAAGAGTGGCGACGTCGACCGACTGCAGGCGCCCCTCGGCGGCGGCAAGGAGGCCTTCGTTGGTCGGCGTGCAGTCCATGCCCATCTGGCGGAGCTTCTCGAGGAGCATGTCCATGTGCTCGGGACGCGCCCGCTTCACGAGCACTTCTCCACCGGCAAGACCCACCGCAGTGACAAAGGTGGCCGCCTCCACCCGGTCGGGGATCGCATGGTGATCCGCGGGGCGCAGCTCGTCGACTCCCTCGACTTCGATGCGGGAAGTCCCAGCACCGCGGATGCGCGCCCCCATCTCGGTGAGCATCGACGCGAGGTCGGCGATCTCCGGTTCTCTGGCGGCATTCTCGATCACGGTCGTGCCCTTGGCGAGCACGGCGCCCATCAGGACGTTGTCGGTCGCGGTGTGGCTGGGGAACTGGAGCACGATCCGCGCGCCGACAAGGCGGTCGCAGTGGCCCTCGACGTAGCCGTGCTCGGCAACGAAGGTGGCGCCGAGATCCTCGAACGCGCTCAGGTGGAAGTCGATCGGACGGTACCCGAAGTCGTCGCCGCCCGGCATCGAGATCCTGGCGGTGCCGTGGCGCGCGAGCAAGGGGCCGAGCACGACGATCGACGCCCGCATCTTCTCGACGAGCTCATAGGGGGCGACGGGAGTCACGTCTTCAGGGATCGTGATCTCGAGGTGTCCCTCCGGGCCTCGGCCCTCGTGGAGGACCTCGGCCCCCATTGCGCGAAGCACGTCGGACATGATCGCGACGTCGCTGATGACCGGGACGTTGTCGAGGCGGTGGACGCCCGGGGCGAGAAGGCACGCCGCCATGAGCTTCAGCACGGAGTTCTTCGCCCCGTTCACGCACACGGTGCCTTGCAACGGGCCGGACGGGCGCAAGATGAAGCGATCCACGGCGAGACAGTACTGCGGCAAGCGGGTCGCGACCACCCACAGCCTGCTCGCGCGACATCCCGCTGCCCGCTATCGTCGGCGCGATGCGCGTGGTGCTCCAGAGCGTGCCGATGGACCGTGTCGTGGTGATCGGCAAGGGCGGGAAGGACGGGGCGCCGAGGTCCGGCACCGTGCGGTTGACCGAGGCGGGCCACGAGCTGTCGAAGCTGCGCAGATTCTCGGCCATCGAGCCCGGCTGAACGGGGCCGATGGCCTCGAGCTCACGTCCAGGTTTGGACGACGTGCGATGGTATGAGAGAGCTGTCTTCTACGAGCTCCTCCCTCGGGGCTTCTTCGATTCCAACGCGGACGGGATCGGGGACTTCGCGGGTCTGCGCGAGAAGCTCGAGTACCTCCAGTGGCTGGGTGTCGACTGTGTCTGGCTCCTGCCCTTTTATCCATCGCCGCTTTATGACGGCGGCTACGACATCAGCGACTTCCTGACCGTCGCACCCGAGCTCGGAAGCATCGACGACCTCGCCGCCGTGGTCGAGGACGCCCATCGCCGGGGGATCCGGATCATCTCCGACCTGGTGATGAACCACACGAGCGACGAGCATCCCTGGTTTGTCGAGTCCCGGTCGTCGCGCGACAACGAGAAGGCCGACTGGTACGTGTGGGCCGATGACGACCGCGGTTTTGCCGAGGTCCGGGTGATCTTCTGCGACGTCGAGCCATCCAACTGGACTTTCGACCAGAGTCGCCAGCAGTACTACTGGCATCGTTTCTTCCATCAGCAGCCCGACCTGAACTACGAGAACCCCGAGGTCGCGAATGCGATGCTCGGAGTTGTCCGGTTCTGGCTCGATCTCGGCATCGACGGGTTCCGGCTCGACGCGGTCCCGTACCTGTACAAGGCCGAGGGGACCTTGTGCGAGAACCTGCCCGCGACCCACAAGCTGCTTCGCCGGATCCGAGCGGAGATCGACGCCGATTATCCCAACAGGATCCTGCTCGCGGAGGTCAACCAGTGGCCGGACGTCGTCACCGAGTACTTCGGCGACGGCGACGAGTGCCACATGTGCTTCAATTTCCCGCTCATGCCGCGCATGTTCATGGCGGTCCGGCGCGAGCAGCGCTTCCCGATCACCGAGATCCTCACCCAGACCCCTCCGATCCCCGACGGCTGTCAGTGGGGGATATTCCTGCGTAACCACGACGAGCTCACCCTCGAGATGGTGACCGACGAAGAGCGCGACTACATGTACAGCGAGTACGCCCACGACCCGAGGATGCGCAGGAACCTCGGGATCCGGCGGCGCCTTGCTCCGCTCGTCGACAACGATCGCCGCGTCGCTGAACTGCTCTACGGGTTGCTCCTGTCGCTTCCGGGCAGCCCGGTGCTCTACTACGGCGACGAGCTGCTCATGGGCGACAACATCTACCTTGGGGACCGTGACGCGGTCCGCACGCCGATGCAATGGTCGCCGGATCGAAACGCCGGCTTCTCCCGAGCCGACTTCGCGCAGCTGTACCTGCCACCGCTGATGGACCCGGTGCACGGCTACCAGACTGTCAACGTCGAGGCGGAGCGGCGGGACCCGTCTTCGTTTCTTCACTGGATGCGGCGCATGCTGGCGGTGCGGCACCAGTACCCGCAATTCGCCACCGGCTCGCTCGAGGTTCTCCCTGCCGACAATCCCTCGGTGCTCGCCTACGTCAGGCAGGCCCGTGCCGGCGAGGACCTGGCCGGCGAGCCCTCGGCGGTGTTGTGCGTGTCGAACTTGAGCCGTTTCGCCCAGCCGGCCGAGCTCAGCCTCGGCCGCTGGGAAGGCTGCACGCCGATCGAGCTGTCGGGACGGGTGCCCTTCCCACCGGTCAGTTCTGCGCCGTACTCGGTAACGCTCGCGTCCCATGGCTTCTACTGGTTCGAGCTCGTGGAGCGCTGAAAGTGCCTCCCACTCCGTCAGCGCTCGAAGGGCTCGTCGTCCCATATCTCCAGCGCCAGCCCTGGTTCCTGGTCGACATGGCGCGCTACGACCGCGCCGCGTGGGCCACCTTCAGGCTCGCTGACCTCGAGATCGTTCTCGACGGGCGCCCGGGGATGGCGAGCGTGGTCGTCGCCGTCGGAGAACGCCGGTTCCACGTCCTGGTCGGGTGGCGGGAGCCGGCGCTCGCCCCGGCAGTCATAGGAGACCATCAGGGCGCGGTGCTCGGCATGTGCGACGACGGCTTGGGAGACGTGCTCTGCTACAACGCGCTCGCCGACGAGGAGCTCTCGACTGGTTTGCTTGCTGTGGCGAGCGCAGGGCGAGAGAGCGCAAGACGGGTGCGCCTCGTCCAGTCGCTCGTGAGCCACGCCTCGCTCGTGTACGACGAGCGCCTGCTCATGAAGTCCTACCGGGTCCTCGAGCCCGCGCCCCGGCCCGAGATCGAGCTCATGTCCAAGCTGGACGAGGTCGGCTTCAAGCATCTCCTGAGGCCGGTTGCCCACTGGGAGCGAAACGGGTGGGATCTGGCACTTGTCCGCGAGTACATTCCAAGCGCCGTGGAGGGCCGCTTGCTCGCACTGACCTCTCTGCGCGACCTGCTCGGCCGAAATGTCGACGAGGAGCGGCCGAGACTTGACGAGGTCGGCGGGGCCGGCGGTGACCTTTCCTCGGAGATGCGCCGCTTGGGAGAGATCACCGGTAGCCTCCATCTGGCCCTCGCTGAGGCCTTCGGCGTTCGCACCCTTGCTGCCGGCGAGACGCCGACCGCCGTCGCGATCAGGGTTCACGGCGACTACCACCTCCGTCGTGTTTTCCGGACCGACACCGGTTGGGTCGTCGCGGGTTTCGGCGACGACCCGCTGATCGGTAGGTCCGCTGACAAGCTGAAGGGGCGGGAGCCGCGCTTCGCCTCGCCGCTCGAGGACCTGGCTGACCTCTCCTACTCGCTTCGACAGATGGCGGCCGAGGCCGTAGCAGCGCAACCGGCCGTCACGTGTGCTCAGGCCGAGCGACTCGCGAAGTCCTGGGAACGTCGCAACCGAGGCGCCTTCCTCAGCGGGTATCTCCGCGTCGAAGGCATCGACGCTCTGATGAAGTTGGACCGCTCGGCGGTGGCAGAGGCAATCAAGTCCCTGGTTGCCGAGCGTGCGGTGACAGCCGCCTGAACCGACGGGGGCAGGCCCCCTCCTGGCCGGTTGTGCGGGCCGGCATCTCCCGGCGCGCGGCGTCAAGACGTGGCGGTCACGTGCCTGTCGTCGGGGTCCGGCTCCACGCGTCTCAGCGCGTCGCGCAAGTCGTTGGCGGCTTTCTCGGGTCCGACCACGTTGATCATGACCCCGGTGCCGAGCTCGAAACCCGCACGGGTGGTCAAGCAGGGCAGGATGTGCACGTGCCAGTGGTACACATCGGTCGCCCGGTAGGGGGCGGAGTGGAACACGACGTTGTAGGCCACGTCCCCGAGGCTCTCGTTGATCGCTCGGAGGACGCTGCGAACGGCTCGCCCGACGCCCACGATGCCTGAGGGGGATGCCCGGTGGAGGTGAGCGCCGTGGTCGCGAGGCACGACAAGAACTTCGTAGGGCGTTCCGCTCCAGTATGGGCAGAACGTCACAGCGTGATCGGTTGTCTGGATGATCCGGTAGTCAAGCGTCTCTTCAGCGGCCACCGCCGCGCAGACGAGGCACCCGCCTGCAAACCGGTCAAAACCGGCCTGTTCCTCCGCAAGTTCCCTGGGCACGAACGGGATCCCGAGCAGCTGGCCGTGCGGGTGGGCGACGGAGGCACCGGCTTGGCGACCGTGGTTGATGATCACCTGGCTGTAGCGCAGTCCGGAAGTGTTCTCGTGCTCCTCGACGCGGTCTCGGATGGCGGACATGACGAGCGACACTTGTTCGTCGGGGAGCGACGCCATGGTTCTGTCGTGGTCAGGCGAGAGGATGAGCACTTCGTGGATTCCACTCGCTGGGGCTTCGGTGAACACCGGCCCACGATTCTCGACAACGAAGGGCCTGTCACCCTCGAAAGCCGGGTAGCGATTGGGGAGGACCCGCACGAGCCAGTCGCCGGAGGCCCCGTGGACCTCGAGGGCGGGCGGCGCCGAAGCTTTCATGCCTGGACAGAACGGACACGGGATGCCCTCGAGGGAGTCGAGCGTGAGCTGGCGCGCCACGAAGAGAGCCTGTCGCTGGGCGCGGTCGGTGGCCACCGTCACCCACCGTCCCGAAAGCGGATCAAGACGAAGCTGGTTCACGCGCGGGCTAAGGCCTCCTTCGAGGCAGAGCCTCGACAGAACATTGGCATCTCTCTTCACGCTACCGCCACGAACAGCGCGCGGAGCACACCGCAGAGATGACGGGACCAGGCTATGACCTGCTGGTGGGGCTGCACGTGCTGAGCGCGACAGTCGGCTTTGGTGCGGTCGGTGTCACCGGCAGCTACGCTGCTCGTGCCCGATCGGCCGCCGATCCGCGCCGCGAGCCGGGGCTGCAGCGGTATTTCCACCCGAGCACGAACTGGGCGGAGCGGTCCCTGTTCTTGACCCCTGTCCTGGGCGCGGTCGTGTTGTGGGCAGGGGACCGTTCCGCTCTCTCACAGGCGTGGCCATGGGTCGGCCTCGGCTGTTGGGTCTTGGCAGCTGCGATCGCAACTGGCTGGTGCTGGCCCGCCGAGCGGAGGATCCAGACCTGGTTCGCGGACGTGCCTGACATCGGAGAACGCCCGCTGGGCGATCTCGCAGAGCTCCGGGACGCTAGCCGGGCAGTGCAGTGGGGCGCGTCGGCGATATCGGTGTGCTTCCTGGTGGCTGTCGTGGCCATGATCTGGCAGCCTCGATGACGTCCGAAGGCCGCCTGCTCTCGATTTCTTTGCTGGGCGCTCTCCTGGGTCGGCCGGAGCGCCTGTAGATTTGCCAGTCGTGGAGGCCCAGGCGACTCGGCGGGATCGTGTGCTCGCGCCAGGGACTCGCTCGACGAGAGCGTTCGTCGCCCTCGTCCTTCTGGTCGCCGCCGGGACCCTGGCGGCGTGCGCGGTAGCGGCCGGGGGCACTCATGGTGGCGCGAAGCCGTCCCAGGGGACCGCCGGCACGTCCACGAGCCTGGTGGGCAACGGGAAGACTTCGGAGAAGTCGCCCGCCACCTTCGGCGTTGGCCTGTCGAGCGCGACCTGGACGGAGTCGCAGGGTTCCACAGAGAATTTCTACGAAGGGGCCAGCCGACCCGGCAGGATCATGCAGGTCGAGATCCTGTATCCGACCCTGAGCGTGAAGCCGCCGACCGTGACGGCTTGGGCACCTCCCGCTTACCGCTACGGCCCGTACCCCGTGATCGTGTTCGCCCACGGCTTCAACGTGGACCCCGATACCTATCGCGCTCTGCTCGTGTCCTGGGTCGAGGCAGGTTACGTGGTTGTCGCGCCGTTCTTTCCCGACACGAGCCTGCCGGCGGTCGAAGCCCAGCACGGAGTCGACACCGAGTTGGACGTGTTCAACCAGCCGGCTGACATCGCTTTCGTCGTGTCGCAGGTCGTCGAGGCAGCGCTCGGGTCGCCGCCGCCGGACGCGGCTTACCTCGTAGGCTTGGTGAGCCCCGACCGCCTCATTCTTGCCGGCCAGTCCGATGGCGCCGACACCATCGCCGCCCTTTTGTACGACCACGAGTACTCGGGGACCCTCGCCTCGATGGGAGTGCAGCCGACAGCCGTGGCGCTCCTCTCAGGAGCCGAGTGGGCCCGCGAGCAAGACGTGTACTCGGCTCCCGGTGGAGGTGGCCCTCCGGCGCTCGTGGTGCAGAGCCTGACCGACTCCTGCAACGACCCTGCCGACAGCTCCCGGCTCTACAACATGCTGACAGGCTCCAAGTGGTTCCTTGCCCTCGAGGACGCTACGCACCTCGGTCCCTACGTGGGCGACGGCGCGGCAGCCGCGACAGTCGAGCAGGTGACGGTGGGTTTCTTCGATCTCGAGGTTGGGCGGGGAAAGGTGGCGCCTGCAGTCCTCGAGCAGGAAGGCGACCAGCCGGGAGTGAGCACAATCTCGAGCGCAGGAACCGTCCCGCTGTACCCGGCGCCTGCCTACGTGGCGGGCGCCTGCGCCGTGCCTGCGGGGACCTGACAGATTGACCAGCAGACAACGCGACCGGATCGCCTATCTGGACCACGCCGCAACGACGCCGATGTGCGCCGAGGCTGTCGCAGCGATGCTCCCGTTCCTAGTCGACCGCTACGGCAATCCGTCCGGGAGCCACACCGTCGCGAGAGCCGCCCAACGGGCCCTCGACGATGCCCGCGAAAGGCTCGCTCGGCTGCTCGGAGCGTGCCCCGGCGACGTCGTGTTCACAAGTGGCGGCACCGAGGCGGACAACCTCGCCGTCTCCGGTGTCGCGGCCGGCGCGGGGACCGTGCTCTGCAGCGCCGTCGAGCACCCTGCGGTGCTCCAGGCGAGCCTGGCAGCCGGTGGCCGCACCGTCGGTGTGGACCATCGCGGTGTCGTGGACCTCGGAGCGCTCGCCGAGATACTGGACGAAAAGGTTCGACTGGTCTCGGTGATGCTCGTCAACAACGAGACGGGAGTTCGCCAGCCGCTCGAGGCCGTCATCTCGCTAGTGCACGAGCGCGCCCCCGCGGCTCTCGTGCACACAGATGCCGTGCAGGCGTTCGGCTGGCTCGACGTTGCCGCGTTGACAGCCGATGCGGACCTCGTGAGCGTCAGTGCTCATAAGTTCGGAGGCCCGAAAGGTGTGGGTGCTCTCGTCGCGCGAGACCGGGCGTCGCCACTGCGACCTATCTTGCGTGGCGGCCCGCAGGAGCGTGAACGACGGGCGGGCACGCAGAACCTGGCCGGCATTGTCGCCATGGCGGCGGCGGCCGAGGCCACCGTGCGCGACCGCGAGAGGGCGCGCTTGCGCGTTCGGGAGTTTTCGACGCGGCTGGTCGGAGGGATCTTGGAGGCGGTTCCGGGCGTGCACGAGGCCGTGCCACGGGACGACCGCATCGACGCCATCTGCAATCTCGGCATCGAGGGGGTCGAAGCTGAGGAGCTGCTCGTGGTTCTCGACGAGCTCGGAGTCTGCGCGTCGGCCGGATCGGCGTGTGCGAGCGGTGCCATCCAGCCGAGTCATGTCCTGCTGGCGATGGGCCGGACGATCGAGGAAGCCAAGCGCCACGTGCGGCTTTCCCTCGGCCACGCGACGACCACCGCAGATATCGACGCAGTGCTGCTCGCTTTCCCCGAGGCCGTGGAGCGGCTGCGCCCGGCGGCCCCGGTGCTCTGAGAGACTTGGGGCGTGCGTGTGCTGGTCGGGCTCTCAGGTGGTGTGGACTCGTCGGTCGCTGCCGCTTTGCTGCTCGAAGAGGGACATGACGTCGTCGCCGCCACCATGAAGCTCTGGGGTGGTGCGGGCGACTCAGGATGCTGCTCGGTTGGCGACGTCGACGACGCGCGGCGCGTGGCGGCACGGCTGGGGATCGACCATCATGTCTTCAACTTCGCCCAGGAGTTCGAGCACAAGGTCGTCGCACCTTATGCCGAGGCTCATGCAGTCGGACGGACGCCGAATCCCTGCATAGAGTGCAACCGGCACTTGAAGTTCCGCCGTTTTCTCGACCGTGCTCTGCGGCTCGGCTTCGAGGCGGTGGCGACCGGGCATCACGCCCGCATCGCGAACGGCGGACCGGACGGCCCGCCAAGACTGCTCCGTGGACACGACGCGGCCAAGGACCAGTCGTACGTGCTGTCGATGCTCACCATCGGGGAGCTCGCCCGGGTGCTCCTTCCGGTTGGCGAGCTCACAAAACGGGAGGTCCGCGCACGTGCCGCGGCTTTGGGCCTGGCGACGGCGACGAAACCCGACAGCCAGGACGTGTGCTTCGTCGCTGCAGGACCGGGACAAGGCCCGCGCCGCCGCTTTCTTGGCGAGCGCATCGAGCTGCATCCGGGGCGCCTCGTCGATCGTGCGACGGGAGTGGTCGTCGGCACCGTTGCTGCTGTCGAGCTCGTGACTGTCGGCCAGCGCCGGGGTCTCGGGGCCTCGGCCTTGGGACGGCGTTACGCGCTCGAGGTAGACGCGGCTTCGGCGACGGTGATGGTCGGCTCAGAGGACGATCTGCTGACCGACCATGTCGAGCTCACCGGGCGGACGTGGGTTGGAGGCCCACTCCCGGTCGGTGCTGTCGTTCTCGCCCAGGCGAGCGCACACGGGCGCCCGAGACTTGTCAGGCTCACCGACACCGGCGTGCGGTACCTGGAGGGCCCCGACCGTCGCGTCGCGCCGGGCCAGACTGTCGCGCTCTACAAAGGCGACGAGGTCGTGGGTTCGGGCATCGCGGCCTGAGCCAGTGGCGCGCCCGGCAACGTTTGCGTTGTTCGCCGGCTCGTGCTGGGGGCTAAGAGAGCAGGCAACTCGCCGGCTCTGTGGGCGATCTTTGCTCGTCCAACGCCCGGCGGGCGCGTCGTTCTGGCGTGACACCCTCCCAGCAGAGGGGAACCTCGCTCTCGTGCTCCGTGACGGCATACCCGAGTGGTGTGGGGGTTCGCGTCGGAGGGCCGACGGCGCGGATCTCCGGCCGGTCTTGCAGTCAGCCTCGGATGGAGTCCCCTCGACCGTATTGCGAAGGGCGAGTCGATGAATACCGATCGCGGTTTTCGTAACAATGAACCCAGCTGTCAAAGGAACGTGGCAACGGATTGTCAGTTCTCGGGCGACCCGTGGTGTGTGGCGAAAGTAATGCCGACTGGCGTTCGGTCAGGAAGGCAGCGCGGCGATCCCACCGATCTCCACGAGCTGACCCTCCGACTCGTTCCCCTATCCCTTCGTCGGCTACCGGAGGCTGCCGGGCGTGGGTGCTGACCGCAGCAGTGCCGACGACCTCGCCGGCCTGGCAGACGACATCGGCCGCCCCCTCAGCAAACTGCACCGGGTCGACCCTGGTCGTGTCCCGCCGCCGTCCGTAGCGCGGGAGCAACATCGCTGGGGTGAGCTACGAGCCGACCTTCTCGCTGTCGGCGACATCGTGCGACCCCTGCTCGCCCGAGCCGGGCCGTACCTCACCGGAGGTGTTCCCGAACCGGCCAGGACGGTCCGCGGCGCGTCATCCACAACGACATCTGCCCCGACCACCTGATCGTCGATCCTCACACCGGCCGTCTCGTCGGGCTGATCGACTTCACCGACGCCATGGTCGGCGAGACCGTCCTCGATTTCGCGGGACTCATCGGCATCGACGGCTATCGCTTCATCGATCAGGTAGCCGTTCATTACGACCTGCCCCTCGGTGACAGTTTCGACGTCAAACTCGAGTGGTTGTGCCGCACGCTCACGCTGACCTGGCTTGCAGAGGGAGCGGCATGTCACCCCGACGAGGTCTCCAAGCGTCTCTCCTGGGTCGCTGACGCCTTCGATCACCCACGCCGAGCCAGTGAGCGGCACCTGCCTCCCGACCCGTCGACCAGGTCCTGCCGGCAGACAGGCGAGCGAAGCTGACCGGACAAATCCACTGTCGACGCCAGTCCATCCGCCCGATCCTTCCTGGTCTCGCCCTACCATCCTTGGCGTGAGCACCGAGAGCGACGGCGTGCCTGCTGCGGTCGTGGCCCGGGTCGCCGAGTTGCGAGTGCTCATCAAGGGCTACGACGAGCAGTACTACCTCGAGGACGCCTCGGACATCCCAGACGCCGAATACGACGCCCTGAAGGACGAGTTGCTGACGCTCGAGGAGCAGTATCCCGAGCTGGTCGAGGCGGGCTCACCGACCCAGACCGTCGGCGTCGCGCCCTCGTCGCTGTTCGCGGCCGTCGCTCATCGCACGCCCATGATGAGCCTCGACAAAGTCACCACGCTCGAGGAGATCCTCGCCTGGGGTGCACGCTTGCAGAGGCTGTTGGCTCCTGAGGATGGATCGCCCTTCGTCTGTGAGCCGAAGATCGACGGCCTGTCGATCTCGCTCACATACGAGCATGGTCGCTTGACACGTGGAGCGACGCGCGGCGACGGGCGGATCGGTGAGGACGTGACGCCGAACGTGCGCACCGTTGCAGCGATCCCGGGAGAGCTCGCCCTCGGCGCGAGTGGGATCCCGGGAGTCGTCGAGGTCCGGGGAGAGGTCTACCTACCGGTATCCGCGTTCGAGGAGCTGAACCGGCGTCAGGCCACGGCAGGTCTTCGATCGTTTGCCAATCCACGAAACGCTGCGGCGGGCTCGCTGCGCCAAAAGGACCCGAGCATCACCGCCGGGCGGCCGCTCGAGGCGTTCTTCTACCAGGTGGACGGGGTCTCGGGCCTCGCGACACAGTCGAGCTCGTTAGATCTGCTTCATCGCGCCGGCCTGCCTGTCAACCCTGAGACAAGTGTCGTGCCGGACCTCGTGGCTGTGTTCGCGTACTGCCGGGACCTGGAGTCGCGCCGTCACGAGCTTGGCTATGAGATCGACGGGGTAGTCGTGAAAGTGGAGGATCGCGCCCTACATCCCAGGCTCGGGGCCACGTCGCACGCGCCCCGGTGGGCGGTCGCGTACAAGTTTCCCCCCGAGGAGCAGTCGACACGGCTCGAGGACATTCTCGTGTCGATCGGGCGGACCGGACGAGCGACGCCGTTCGCGAAGCTGCGACCCGTTCGGATCGCCGGCTCGGTTGTCGGGCTCGCCAGCCTGCACAATGAGGACCAGGTCCGCCTGAAGGACGTCCGCCCCGGAGACACCGTCGTCGTGCGCAAGGCGGGAGACGTCATCCCCGAGGTCGTCGGCCCCGTGCTCAGCGCCCGGCCGGCCGGGGCCGAGCCGTGGAGGTTCCCGAAGTCGTGCCCGAGCTGCGCTGGTCCCCTCGTTCGTCTCGACGGCGAGAGTGACACCTACTGCGTCAACAGCAACTGCCCCGAACAACGGGTCCAACGGATCGTGCATTTCGCCTCGCGCTCTGCCATGGACATCGAAGGTCTCGGCGAGCAGCGGGTCGCTCAGTTCGTCGCGGCTGGCCTTCTGTCGGATGCAGCCGACTGCTATCGCCTCCAAGTGCTGGAGCTCGCCGGCCTGGAAGGCTTCGGCGAACTGTCGGCAACGAATCTCGTGGCAGCCGTCGGCGATTCGAGGGATCGGCCTCTAGGCAACTTGTTGACCGCGCTCGGCATCCGTCACGTGGGTGGCACCGTCGCCGCGGCTTTGGCGTCGACCTTCGGCGATCTGGATCGGCTCATGGCGGCGTCCGAGGAGGAGCTCGCGTCCGTCGAGGGCGTCGGAAGCGTGATCGCCGCGAGCTTGGTCCGATACTTCGGGTCGGACGCCAACCGGGCGATGATCGAGCGGCTCCGAGCAAACGGTGTCAGGTTCAGTGCTGGCGAAGGTCCCAAGCTGCCCCAGACGCTGGTCGGCAAGTCGGTCGTGGTCACAGGCACTCTCAGCGGCTTCAGTCGTGAGCAAGCCGAAGCCGCCATCATCGGTCGTGGGGGGAAATCGCCAGGGTCGGTGTCTGCCAAGACGACCGCAGTCGTCACCGGCGACAATCCTGGCGGCGCCAAGCTGACCAAGGCCGAGACACTCGGCGTCCCGGTCATCGACGAGCAGGAATTCGTCAAGTTCCTGGAGACAGGCGAGCTGTCCTGAAGCGATAGTCGGGTGCCTCCACCGGTCGCGGGTCACCAGCCGTTACCCTTTTTTGTGATTCCCATGTCGAGCACCGCAGAACAGGTCGGCCGGGTCATTGGCGGCCGCTACCGACTACTCGCCGCGGTCGGCGCCGGCGCTTCGGCCCAAGTCTTCGCCGCCGACGACACGCGGCTCGGTCGACGCGTTGCTGTCAAGCTTCTTCACCCGGCACTGGCCGGTGACGCCACGTTCCTTCGGAAGTTCCAGGCGGAGGCGCGATTGGCCGCGTCGCTGAACCACCGCAACGTCCTGCATGTCTACGACTGGGGCGACGAAGACGGCATTCCCTATCTCGTGCTCGAGTACCTCGGCGGGGGAAGCTTGCGGTCCTTGTTGGATACCGGTCGCCTGCTCAGCCCGCAACAGGCGGCTGCAATCGGTGCCGAAGCCGCCCATGGCCTCGCCTACGCCCACCGGCGCGGGCTTGTCCATCGCGACATCAAGCCGGCCAACCTCCTCTTCGACGACGACGGACGCCTTCTCGTGGCCGACTTCGGCCTTGCGCGCGCACTCGCCGAGGCGGCGATCACCGAGCCGCTCGGTACCGTCATGGGAACTGCTCGCTACGCCTCGCCCGAGCAGGTCGAGGGCCGCCCAGTCGACGACCGCACCGACGTGTACTCGCTCGCGCTCACGCTGTACGAATCGGTGACAGGGCGTGTTCCTTTCGCCGGGGAAACGACGGTCGCGACCCTCATGGCGCGCGTAGGGGCCGTGCTCCCGCCCGCCCGAGAGCTCGGGCCGCTCGCGCCGGTGCTGGCACAGGCCGCGATTTCGGAGCCTTTGGCTCGTTTGGACGCAGCCGTGTTCGCTTCTGAGCTCGAGCTGCTCTCACAGGAGCTCGATCCTCCTGAGCCGCTTCCGCTGAGCAGGACCGATCTCGCGTTGCCTGGCCTTCCCCGTGGGCTTGACCGGGACCCGACCGAGCGCTTCGGGTCTGCGGGTTCGTCCCAAGTCATTCCGACACTGGTGGCGCCGGCCACGGCCCCGCCATCCCAGGCCGTGCCGCCGCCAATCCTGCCGCCGCCGCAAGTCGGCCCGACTACGGCCCCGCCGTCCCAGATCGCGCCGCCTCGAATTTCGCCGCCGCCGGCGTTGTCAGGTGTACGTCGGATCGTGCCCGCACCCGACGGGCCGTTGGCTGAGCTCCCGCGAAACAGGCGCAGGCACCGATGGCTGCCCTGGCTTCTGGCCGTGTTGTTGCTCGAGCTCGTGGCGGGCGCAGGGGTTGTGGTCGCGTCCCGCGTCGTGTGGAATCACGACACCGTTCCGCGGGTTGTCGGGCTGCAGGTCACTGCAGCGAACGCGGCCCTCCGGAGAGCCGGGCTGACGCCGGAGGTTTCCGGCGAGCAGTACAGCGAGCGTGTCGGCCCCGGCGGGGTCATGTCCCAGCTTCCCCGGAGCGGTGCGCGGGAAAAGGCGGGGTCGATCGTGAAGATGGGGATCTCCAAAGGACGGCACCCGACCGTGCTGCCGAGACTTGCAGGGATGACCGGGGCGATGGCCAGCTCAGCGCTCCGCCATGCGCACCTCGTGCCTGACTTCTCCAAGCAGTACAACGAGACGGTCGATCTCGGAGTGGTTGTGAGCTGGGATTCGCTGGCCGGCGCCAAGGTCTTCTACGGCGACACGGTCGACGTGGTGATCTCGAAAGGCCCGGCACCCGAAACGATCCCGGCCGATCTCAGTGGCGGTGTCCTCACCTGGACGCAGGCGGAATCGGCCCTGACGGACCTGCACTTGAATCCGGTGGAGGACCTGGAGTACTCGATCTCGGTTTCCGCAGGTTACGTCGTCACCAGCAGGCCTTCGCCGGGTCACACCGTTCCCGGCCACTCGACGGTGACGGTCTTCGTGTCGGAGGGGCCGCCATTTGTGAAGGTTCCGCAGCTCTACGCCGATTCGGTGGCCGTCGCGGAGCAGGCGTTGAGCTCCGTGGGTCTCCAATGGAGTCTCTACGGTCCGCCGAGCGCCGGTTTCGTGGTGGCCCAGATTCCTGGCGCAGGGACCTCGGTGAGGGTCGGCACGACAGTCACGCTCTACCTGTTCTGAGTACTTGCCGGGCTCGGCCGGCTGTCCGACGGGCTCACCCGGCCGGTTGCGGTGTCCCGTCTGACACGGCGCGGAATCCCGCTTGACCGGCAGAGTCCCGCTTGACCCGGGCGGTGCGTGCTGCCAACGTGGCGGTGCGTGCTGCGGACATGGCGGCGTGCGGTGCCGACGCGAGGTCAACGCCGGCAGGCTCACCCGCTCCGGTCTTTGGGGCGGTCGCAGGTCTAGGACGAAGGAAGGGCACGGTCATGGGTGCACTCGAAGGCAGGGTTGCGATCATCACCGGTTCGGGTCGCGGGATGGGACGAGAGCACGCGCTCGGCTTTGCGAGGGAAGGCGCCAAGGTCGTCGTCAACGATCTCGGGTGCGCGGTCAACGGATCGGGCAGCGATCGGACATCGGCTCAGCTGGTCGTGGACGAGATAAAGCAGATGGGCGGCGAGGCGATCGCGAACTACGACGACGTCGCGGACTGGGAAGGTGGCCACCGCCTGGTCAACGCCGCCATCGAGGCGTTTGGCGACCTGGACGTGCTCGTGAACAACGCCGGCATCATCCGGGACCGGGTCCTCGTGAACATGACCGAGGAGGAGTGGGACCTCGTCATGCACGTTGACGTGAAGGGCCATTTCGTGCCCACTCGCTGGGCCGCGGCCTACTGGCGGGAGCAGTCCAAGGCGGGCGCCAGGCCAAGTGCTGCCATCGTCAACACATCATCGACGTCCGGGCTGTTGGGCAATCCCGGGCAGTCGAACTACGGGACCGCCAAAGCGGGGCTCGCAGCGTTCACGGTGATCGCCGCTCAGGAGCTCTCGCGCTACGGCGTGCGGGTGAACGCGATCGTGCCGGCTGCCCGCACGCGGATCACCGAGTCAACCCCCGGCCTGTGCGACATCGTGCAGGCGCCTGCCGACCCGGGCGTGTTCGATTCCTGGGACCCCGCCAACGTGTCGCCCCTGGTCGCGTATCTCGCCAGCGAATCCTGCTCGTTTACCGGGAAGGTCTTCTTCGTCCAAGGCGGCAAGGTGCAGTTCTTCCAGCCCTGGACCCTCGCGGCAGAGATCGACAAGGGTGATCGTTGGACGGTGGACGAGCTGGCAGTCGAGGTGCCCAAGATCCTCGGTGACGCCAGCCCGCCAGCTGGGGCATCACCTATCAGGTAGCGCCTGAGAACCGTACGCGCCGACCAGTCCTTACGCGGTGATCTCCCGGACGCGTGCCGCGAGCTCCTGATGGGCAGGGTCCAAAGGCGTGTTCTGCATTGCGAGCAGCAAGGTCATGTCCCCCTCGATCTTGATTCGTCCCGACATGAAGGCCTGCATGGCGGCTTGGGCGTCGTCCTCGACGAGGATCGCCTTCGCCGTCTCGTAATCCACGGTGACCGTCAAGTCGGGGTCCTCGAGGTGGCCGGTGTCCACTATGACCTCCCCGGAGCTGGTGTCCACGTGAGCGTCGATCGTGCCGTCGCCGAGCGGAGACTGCGTGAGGATGAGGTTCATGCGCACACTCTGAGCCGGCGGAGTGGACTGCGTCACGACCTCGTCGTGCAGCCGCCTGACCTCGGCAGTCCACTCATCACTCAGAAACGGCAATTTCTCCACTTCAGCTCCTCCGCTCGGGCTCGTCGGCTCGTGGATCGGACACTACCTGCTCGAGAACCTCCCGAGGACGGCCCGCTACGATGCTCGCGTGCCAACCCCGATCCTCGTCGGTGCCGAGCCGTTCTCCGTCGCCGGCGGTCCGATCGGCGTTGTCGTCCTTCACGGTTTCACCGGGACCCCACAATCGATGCGCCCGCTCGCGACAGCGCTTGCGGCGGCCGGCTTCTCAGTCGAGCTCCCGCTGCTGCCTGGGCATGGCACGAGCGTGGCGGACATGGTCTCGACACGCTGGCCCGACTGGTCGTCAGTGGCCGAAGCGGCTTACGGCGAACTTGCCGGCCGCTGCGATCGTGTGTTTGCAGCCGGGCTGTCGATGGGCGGCACGCTCGCGATCTGGCTTGCCGAGCGGCACCCCGACATCGCCGGCATCATCGCGGTCAACCCGTTGGTCGACCCCCCATCTTCGAGCTTCAGGGACATGCTGTCGGGAATGCTCGAAGAAGGCGCCGTTTCTGTTCCCGCGATCGGTTCCGACATCGCGATGCAAGGCGCCCCCGAATCTGCCTATGACGCCTCGCCGATCGAACCAATGCTCTCGATGTTCGACGGCGTAGACGAGATCGCAGCCCGGCTGGGGGAGGTCCGCTGTCCTGTACTGCTCTTGTCCAGCCGGACAGACCACGTCGTGCCCTCGGAGTCAGGCGACCTGCTCGCCGCGCGCGCGCCCGGCCCGGTCGAGCGGGTCTGGCTCGAGCGCAGCTTCCACGTGGCCACGCTCGACCACGACGCCCCGGAGCTCGAGGCGCGCGCGGTCGCGTTCGTGAACAAGGTGGCAGTACCGGCAATGAGCGAAACTGAGCGGCTCATCTCGCCTGAAGAGGTACGCCACGTGGCGCGCCTCGCGAGGCTTGCTCTCGACGACGACGAGGTCGGACGCTACGCGGTGCAGCTGTCCGCGATTCTCGAGCACGTGGACGCTGTGCGCCGCCTCGATACGGCCGACGTTCCGCCCACGGCCCACCCGTTCCCGGTCGAGAACGTGTTGCGCCCCGACACCGAGACTTTGAGCTTGGACCGGGAAACGGTTCTGGCGCAGGCCCCGGTGGCAGAGGATGACCGCTTCCGGGTCCCCCGCATCATGGGCGAGGCACCGTGACCGCACGGCAAGCGCCCGGGATCGGGTCCGTGGCCGGGATCGCAGCCGCCGTCCGCTCGGGCGAGATCAGTGCCCGGTCGGTCCTCCAGAGCTCGCTAGAGCGCGTCGCTGATCTCGAAGCCGACTTGCACTGTTTCAACGCGATAACCGCCGAGAAGGCCATGGCCGACGCCGATGCCGTCGACCGCCTGGTGGGATCGGGGCTCGACCCGGGGCCGCTGGCGGGTGTGCCGGTCGCGTTGAAGGACAACCTCTGCACCGAAGGGATCCCGACGACTTGCTCGTCGAGGATCCTGGCGGGGTGGATGCCTCCCTATGACGCGACGGTCGTGAGCCGGCTCCGGTGCGCCGGCGCAGTGCCGGTCGGCAAGACCAACCTCGACGAGTTCGCCATGGGCTCGTCGACGGAGAACTCCGCGTTCGGCCCCACCCGGAACCCTTGGGACACCACGCGGGTCCCGGGTGGCTCGTCAGGTGGAAGCGCCGCGGCGGTCGCATCGGGCATGGTGCCGCTCGCGTTCGGCTCCGATACGGGTGGGTCGATCCGCCAGCCGGCGTCGCTGTGCGGGATCGTCGGGGTGAAGCCGACTTACGGCGTGGTTTCCCGCTACGGGCTGATCGCGTTCGCGAGCTCGCTCGACCAGATAGGCCCGTTCGCGGCGACCGTGGCGGACGCGGCGCTCGGGCTCGAGGTCGTAGCCGGTCACGACCCGATGGACTCGACGTCACTCGATCTGCCCTCGCCGCAGTTGCTGGCCTCGCTTGACGACGGTGTCTCGGGGACGCGCATCGGGATCGTCGAGGATTTCCTGTCGGACGTCTCGCCCGAGTGTCGTGAAGCGGTCGTCGCGGCCGGCGAGGCGCTGGCGGCCGCCGGGGCAAAGGTGGACCGGGTCAAAATCCCCGAGCTGCTGCTCGGTCTGCCCGCCTACTACATCATCGCTCCCGCGGAGGCGTCCTCGAACCTGTCGCGTTACGACGGCGTGCGTTACGGCCTTCGGGTTGACGGCCCGGACGCGGAGACGATGAACGCGAGGACTCGTGGCGAGGGCTTCGGGCCCGAAGTGAAACGCCGCATCATGATCGGTACCTACGCCCTGTCGGCCGGCTACTACGACGCTTACTACGGCCAGGCTCAGAAGGCCCGGACCCTGGTCATCCGGGCGTTCGAGGCCGCCTACCGGAGCTTCGACGTGCTGTTGACGCCGACGACCCCGTCGGTGGCGTTCCCGTTCGGATCCAAGGTCGACGACCCGATCCAGATGTACATGTGCGATGTCTGCAGCATCCCCTCCAGCCTGGCGGGCCATCCGGCTGTCAGCGTGCCCTTCGCGCTGAGCCCCGAAGGGCTGCCAGTCGGCGTGCAGGTTCTCGCCCCGGCGTTGGGCGAGACGGTCATGATGCGCGTCGCAGCGAGCCTGGAGGCCGCCGCACCTCGTCAAGCACGGGGACCGGTCACGCCGTGACCGAGTACGAAACGGTGGTCGGCCTCGAGGTCCATTGTGAGCTCGCCACGGCCACGAAGCTCTTCTGCGGGTGTCGCAACGCCTTCGGAGAAGCGCCGAACACGAACATCTGCCCGGTCTGCCTCGGACTGCCCGGCTCGCTCCCGGTGATCAATCGGCGAGCCGTCGAGCTCGCCCTGAGGATCGGCACGGCGCTCAACTGCACGGCGCAGCGCTCGATCTTCCACCGCAAGAACTACTTCTACCCCGACATGCCGAAGGACTACCAGATCAGCCAGTACGACGAGCCGATCAACCTCGGGGGCTTCCTGGAGCTGGTCGACGGGTCGCGCGTCGGCATCGAACGGGCTCACATGGAGGAGGACACGGGCAAGACGACCCATGTCGGCGGCGGCGGCCGCATCCGCGAGGCCGGCTACTCGCTCGTGGACTACAACCGCGCCGGCGTGCCGCTCGTGGAGATCGTCTCCCGTCCGGACATCTCCTCGGCGGCCCAAGCCCGCGCGTACGTCGACGAGCTGCGCTCGATCCTCGTGGCCACGGGGGCATCCGACGGCCGGATGGAGGAGGGCTCCCTACGGGTCGACGCGAACGTCTCTGTGCGCCCCGCAGGCGCGGCAGAGTACGGGACCCGCTGCGAAGTGAAGAACCTGAACTCGTTGCGGTCGCTGGAGCGAGCCATCGGCTACGAGGTCGCACGCCAGATCGCGCTGCTCGAGTCCGGCGAGCGAGTGGCTCAAGAGACCCGTCACTGGGACGAGGGAGACGGCAGGACCCATGCGCTGCGCTCCAAGGAAGAGGCGAACGACTACCGTTACTTTCCCGAGCCCGATCTCGCACCGCTCGTGCCGGACGCGCGTCTCCTCGCGGCGGCCGCCGAGGGTGTCGGCCCCATGCCGGCCGAGCGCCGCCGCCGGCTCTCAGAGCTCCTCAAAGCCGGCCCGGAGCCGGCCGAGCGCCGAGACGGCTCGACGACCGACCAGGTCGTCACGGTCGTCGACCTCGGCCTCGACGAGCTTGTTCACGGTGCGGTTACCGCCGGGGCCGATCCACATCTCAGCCTCGCGCGGGCCGCGAACGAGGCAGCCGCGAACCCGGACGCCGCGAAGCTGCTCGATCCGATCGCGTTCGCGGCGCTGCTCAAGATGGAGTCGTCCGGTCAGCTCTCGGCGACCCAGTCCAAGGAAGTGCTCGCAGAGCTCATGACCCACGGCGGGGACCCGGCCCGGATCGCTGCGAGCCTGGGCTATGAGCAGATGGACACCGCGGCTTTGGACTCGATGGTCGACGACGTGATCGCGTCCAACCCGGAGGAGTGGCAGCGCTACCGCGCCGGTGAGGAGAAAGTGGCGCAGTTTCTTCTGGGCAAGGTGATGCGTGCCACGAAAGGACGGGCGAACGGCAAGCTGGTCGCGGCGGCGTTCGCCGCTCGCCGCAGCGTCTGAGAAGCCGCGAGGCCGGGCGGCACAAGGCGCGCTTTACGACCAAGGCGTTGACATGTGAGCCAGGCCGGCTCGTTGCGGCGGACAGTAGCGTAGGGTGATGGTCGACAAGATCCGCTCGCTCAAGATTCGTAGCCAGGAGGTCACCGAGGGCTTCCGGCGTGCACCGTCGAGGTCGATGCTCCGTGCGGTCGGGATGACCGACGGCGATTTCGACAAGCCACAGGTCGGAGTCGCCTCCACCTGGAACGAGGTGACACCGTGCAACCTGCCACTCGCACGGCTCGCTCAACGGGCCAAGGACGGTGTGCGTGCGGCCGGTGGGTTCCCCTTCGAGTTCGTCTGCATCGCGGTCTCCGACGCCATCTCGATGGGAAATGAGGGGATGCACGCGTCGCTCGTGAGCCGGGAGATCATCGCGGACTCGGTTGAGGTCATGATGCACGCGGAGCGCTTCGATGCCTTCGTCGGCCTCGCAGGGTGCGACAAGTCGCTTCCCGGGATGCTCATGGCCGGCGCCCGGCTCGACCTCCCGATGGTCTTCGTCTACGGCGGCACGATTCTTCCGGGGCACCTCGGCGATCGAGCTCTGGACATTGTCTCGGTGTTCGAGGCGGTCGGCGCGCGCTCGGCTGGGACCATCGACGACGCGGAGCTGGAGGCGATCGAACGCAACGCCTGCCCGACCGAAGGCTCGTGCGCGGGCATGTTCACCGCCAACACCATGGCGTCGGTGGCCGAGGCGCTCGGCATGGCGCTGCCGGCCGGCGCTGCGGTGCCGGCGGTCGACCGCCGGCGAGACGATCTCGCCTACGCGAGCGGCCAGGCAGTGATCGGGTTGCTCGAAAGAGGCATCCGGCCTCGTCAGATCATGACCAAGGAGGCCTTCGAGAACGCGATCGCCACCGTGATGGCGCTCGGCGGCTCGACCAACGCCGTGCTCCATCTGCTCGCGATCGCGAACGAGGCTCGCGTCGATCTGCATCTGGACGACTTCTCCCGCCTCGGCCGGCGGGTGCCGCACCTCGCGGACATGAAGCCGCACGGGCGCTACCACATGACCGATCTCGACCGGATCGGTGGCCTTCCGGTCGTTCTCCGGGTGCTGCTCGAGGAAGGCCTGCTCCACGGCGAGTGTCTGACCGTCACCGGCAAGACGATGGCCGAGAACCTGGTCGATCTCGACCCGCCCGCTCCCGACGGGTCGGTCGTGCGCTTGTTCGGCGAGCCCATCCACGCCGACGGGGGGATCGCCATCCTCCACGGCTCGCTCGCGCCAGAAGGTGCAGTCGTGAAGGTCGCGGGGATCGACGGTGAGCTCGCCTTCACGGGCCGGGCCCGGGTCTTCGACGGCGAGGGGGCTGCCATGGAGGCCATCCTCGCCGCGACTGTCGCACCGGGGACAGTCGTGGTCATCCGCTACGAAGGACCGAAAGGAGGCCCCGGCATGCGTGAGATGCTCGCCGTCACTGGGGCCATGACCGGCGCCGGGCGAGGCGGCGACTGTGCGCTTGTGACCGACGGACGCTTTTCCGGCGGCACACAAGGCTTCTGCGTCGGCCACGTGTCTCCCGAGGCGGCGGTCGGCGGCCCGATCGGACTGCTCGAGGACGGCGACCAGATCGTGCTCGATGCGCACGAAGGCCGTCTGGACGTGCTCGTGGACCCGGCCGAGTTGGAGCGTCGCCGCGAGCAGTGGAAGCCCCCCATCCCGCGTTACCCGACCGGCGTGCTGGCCAAGTACGCGCGGCTGGTCGTGGGGGCCGAGCGCGGCGCGGTCACCGAGCCGTAGTCTCCGGCCCGCCTCGCCGCCACGGCCCGAGGTTGCGGCCGGCGGGCTGCTCTGCAACACTTGTCGGTGATGTCCGCAAACGGCTGCCTCGTACTTATTACCTAGAGCGCGGCACCCTTTGCGTTGCTGCGCTTGCGACCTCCCCGAAGGGGAGGTCGTTTCGTTTTCCGGCACCGGCGCACCGGCGTACCGGGCAACGATGAACAGTCACCGACCGCACAACCACCCACCGACCCAACCAGACGAGAGTGAGAGGTAGCACCGATGGAACTCACCGGAGCGCAAGCGCTTGTGAAGAGCCTCGAGATGCAAGAGGTCGAAGTTGTCTTCGGCCTGCCCGGCGGAGCGATCCTCCCGGTATACGACCCCATCATCGACTCGCCGATCCGCCACATCCTGGTTCGCCATGAGCAGGGCGCTGGCCACATGGCCGAGGGGTACGCGCAGGCCACCGGCAGGCCAGGGGTGGCAATGGTCACGAGCGGCCCCGGCGCGACCAACGTCGTGACCCCGCTCGCCAATGCCTACATGGACTCGACACCGTTCGTCTGCATCACCGGCCAGGTAGCCACGAGCGCGATCGGGACTGATGCCTTCCAGGAGAGCGACACGACAGGCATCACCCTCGGCGTCACGAAGCACAACTGGCTCGTCACAGATGCCGCCGACATCCCGCGCATCGTTCGCGAGGCATTCCACGTCGCCACGACCGGCCGCCCGGGACCGGTGCTCATCGACTTCCCGAAGGACGTTGCGACCGACACCATGGAGTGGTACTGGCCCGACAGCGTCGACCTGCCCGGGTACCACCCGCCGTCGCACGCCGACCCGTCGGCGATCCAAGCAGCGGCAGCACTCGTGCTCGCCGCCGAGCGGCCGGTGATCTATGCAGGTGGCGGCATCTTGAAGTCCGGTGCCTCCGAGGCGTTGCGCGAGCTGGCAGACCTGACGGGCATTCCCGTCGTGACAACCCTCATGGCCCGCGGCTCGTTCCCTGACAGTCATCCGCTGTGCCTCGGGATGCCCGGGATGCACGGCAACTACACGGCGGTCACCGCCATACAGAAGGCGGACCTGTTGCTCGCCCTCGGCAGCCGTTTCGACGACCGCGTGACGGGCAAGGTGTCGGCCTTCGCCCCGAAGGCGAAGGTGGTGCACGTCGATATCGACAAGGCCGAGATCGGCAAGGTCCGGCGACCAGAAGTTGGGATCCTCGCCGACTGCCGCCTGGCGATTGAGGCGCTGGTCGAAGTGATCAGGGCCTCTGGACCGGTCGATCACAGCCGGCTCGCCCCCTGGATCGCGACACTTCACCGCTGGCAGGCCGAGTACCCCTGCACATACGACCGCTCGGAACCAGGGAGCGCCGAGGTCGTGACTGGTGGGCCAGGCCGCCGGCCGACGCTGAAGCCCCAGTTCGTCATAGAGACCTTGAGGGCCTCGACACCTCCGGACACGATCCTGGTCTCCGGCGTGGGTCAGCATCAGATGTGGGCCTCCCAGTACTGGTCCTTCGAGTACCCGAACACCTGGATCAACTCGGGGGGCCTCGGAACCATGGGCTTCGCCGTGCCGGCAGCCATCGGGGCCAAGGTCGGGCGCCCGGACCGGATGGTGTGGGCGGTCGACGGCGACGGCTGCTTCCAGATGACGGCTCAGGAGCTTGCCACGGCGAGGGCCGAGCGCGTCCCGGTCAAGATCGCGATCTTGAACAATGCCTACCTCGGGATGGTGCGACAGTGGCAGCACATGTTCTACGAGGAGCGCTACTCGGAGGTCTACCTCTCGCCGGACCTTCCCGACTACGTGGGATGGGCCGAGGCGATGGGCTGTGTCGGCCTCCGTGTGGAGAGCCCCGAGGAGGTCACGCCGGCGATCGAGAAGGCCAACGACGTCGACGACCGGCCGGTGGTGATCGACTTCCGGACCGACTCGATGGAACAAGTCTTTCCGATGGTGCCTGCCGGGGCCTCCAACGACGACATCGTCGTGCACCCGTCCCAGTCGGCCCCCGTCCCCGGGGCGCTGCAATGAGCCCGGATCACAGGCCCAACGGCCCCCGCCATCGCCTGCTCTCGGTTCTCGTCGAGAACAAGGCCGGTGTGCTCGCCCGCGTCGCAGGACTGTTCTCGCGACGCGGCTACAACATCTACTCCCTGGCGGTCGCACCGACCGACGACGAGCGCTTCTCCCGGATCTCGATCGTCGTGGACGTCGAGTCCTCGCCACTCGAGCAGGTCGTGGCACAGCTCGACAAGCTCATCAACGTCGTCGAGATCGGCGAGCTTCACCCCGACGAGGCTCGCGAGGCCGAGCTGCTGCTCGTGAGCGTCTCGGCCGATGCTGGCCAACGTTCACAGGTCATCCAGCTGGTCGGTGTCTTCGGCGGCCGTATCGTCGATGTCGGGCACGACGCCATCACCGTCATGGTCGCGGGCACGCCCGAAGCCGTCGACGACTTCGAGAGCCTGATGAGGCCCTATGGGATTGCGGGGCTCCAACGGACCGGTCGGATCGCGCTCCCTAAGCTGGACGGAGGGTCGTCGGCGGCTGAGGTGGCCGTGACGGCTACGGACATCGCCTGAAGGCTCCACCTTGAAGCCGCACCGCAAAGGCCAGGACAGCATCGGCAACGATCCAAGGCATCATTTCCCACGATCGAAAAGGACAGGAGCGCCATGGCCAAGCTCTACTACGAGAACGATGCGAACCCTTCCTTGGTCCGCTCGCGCAAGGTGGCCGTCATCGGATACGGCTCGCAGGGCCATGCGCACGCGCTGAACCTCCACGATTCCGGCATCGACGTGCGGGTCGGGCTGAGGCCCGAGTCGTCCTCGCGTGCCAAGGCCGAGGCGGCAGGACTTCGGGTCGCCGGCGTGGCCGAGGCCGCGGCCGAGGCGGACCTGATCATGATCCTGCTGCCCGACACCGAGCAGGCGGCTGTGTACCAGGCCGAGATCGCGCCGCACCTCGCCAAGGGCGACGCAGTGTTCTTCGCTCACGGGTTCAACATCCGTTTCGGGCTGATCACGCCGCCGCCGGGCGTCGACGTCGCGATGGTCGCTCCCAAGGGCCCTGGTCACCTCGTACGCCGCACCTACACCGAAGGCGGTGGCGTGCCGTCGCTCATCGCCGTGTCGGCCGATGCCTCGGGCCAGGCGATGGCACTTGCGCTCTCCTACGCGGATGCCCTCGGTGCGACCCGGGCCGGGGTGCTCGAGACGACCTTCGCGGAGGAGACCGAGACCGACCTCTTCGGCGAGCAGGTCGTGCTCTGCGGTGGGTTGACCGCACTTGTGATGGCGGGCTTCGAGACGCTCGTCGAGGCCGGCTACCAGCCCGAGTCGGCCTATTTCGAATGCCTGCACGAGCTGAAGCTGATCGTCGACCTCATGTACGAGCAGGGAATCGCCGGCATGCGGTTCTCGGTCTCGGACACCGCCGAGTACGGGGACCTCACCCGCGGGCCGCGGATCATCGACGACCGGGTCCGCGCGGAGATGCGGCGGATCCTCGAGGAGATCAAGGACGGGAGCTTCGCGACCGAATGGGTGGCGGAGGACCGCGCCGGCAGGCCGCGTTTCAACGAGCTGCGGGCCGCCGGAAGGAGCCATCCGATCGAGTCCGTGGGTGCCGAGCTGCGCTCGATGATGCCGTTTGTGACCGCCGGGCGCCAGCGCCTGGAAGACATCTCCGGGGGCTAGACGGTTTCCGGTCGCCGTTTGCCCGTTACGCAGGGGTCCAAGCCTGGCGGCCTGCAGCGCGCCGCCTACCCCATCCTCGAGTTCGACCCGGAGCGCCAGGCGCTCATCGAACCGTCAGTCCATCTGTGCGCCTCGTCGCGCGACGACGTCGATGTGCCCGCACGGGCAGTCATGTGCTTCTTCGGCGATGTCGTCAACCGGATCGCTTCCGAGCGAGGGGCTTGCCAGGTCGCTCGCCTGCATTCCGAGCACGGCATCCACCCGATCTTCGAGCTCGAGCATCGCGGCGAGCGTGTCGGGTTCTTCCAACCCGGCGTCGGCGCGCCGCTCGCGGCGCTGTTGTTCGAGGAGGCGATCGACTACGGCTGCCGGGCGCTGGTCGCCTGCGGAGGCGCCGGGGCGCTCGACGCCGATCTCGCCCTTGGCCATCCGGTCGTCGTGTCGGCAGCGGTCCGCGACGAAGGGACGTCGTATCACTATCTCGCCCCGTCCCGGCTCATCGAGGCCGCTCCGGAGGTCGTGTCGGTGATCGAGGGGGTCCTCGGGCGCTCAGGTGTGCCGTTCACGACCGGGATCACGTGGTCGACTGACGCCATCTACAGGGAGACCAGAGGGAAGGTGTCGCTCAGGCGAGTCGAGGGGTGCATCACCGTCGAGATGGAGGCGGCCGCGCTGTTGGCAGTGGCCCGGTTCAGGGGCGTCGTGTTGGGCCAGCTCCTCTACGCGGGCGACAGCCTCGCCGGCGACTCCTGGGACCACCGGGGCTGGTTGCAGGCCCATGACGTGCGCGAAGCGCTCTTCTGGTTGGCGATGGATGCAGCCGTGGAGCTGGCGCTCGTCCCGTGAGCGACCCGCGGCGTGCTTCGCTCAAGGTGGCGGGCCGCAAAGACGATCACGGGCAAGCTTGCCAGCAGCTGTCCAGGAACGAGCGGGAGATGGTCTATTGTCGCCAGATGTCTGCGGGCATCACAGATACACACGCGCGACCAGCTCGAGCGTGTGTCTGAGCACAGAATCGAGACCGACATGTCATTGACGCTTGCTGGTTCGCCACTCCAGTGTGCCCGGATCCCCACGACGTCTCGGTTTGGCCGCAAGAAGTTGAGCTCGATCGCCAAGAGCGCCCTGGTACTCGCGACAGTTCTCGTTGCCGGTACCGCCGCCGTCGGCACTGCGGCGCTGGCGTCTGCCAAGAGCCATACCGTGGGCGATCCGCAGCCGGAGCTGGCCCTGTTCAACGTTGGGGCTGCCGGCGGTGGCAGTGGTTCTGGTGTCGTCCTCCCCGACGGCACTCTTGTGCTCGTCTCGCCGTCTCACAGCGGCACGACCGCAGTGGTCTGCAGGCTGCATCCAGGCAACCGCAAGTGTGCCTCGACCGCAACCTTGAAGGCCTACAAGGGGGGTGGGAACCAGGACGGTTTCGGCGGCGTCGCCGAAGTGCTCGCCACCGGAGGCACTGACGTGTCGGTCGTGCTGGAAGACTGCTGCTACATCCCGAATCCGCATGGGGGCGGCGCTGTCGTGTTCAACAGCACCAACGACGGCCGGACCTTCTCCAAAGAGATCCCGGCCGGCAACATCCAGGGCGTCGACGCGGCGACTTTCGCCGACGGTCAGGTCGTGGTCGGGCCGGCTTCCACCGGTAGTTTTGAAGTTCAGGCCTTCCCCACTAATCCGGCAGCTGTCGTGACCTCCTTCGCGGTGCCGAACTCCAGAGAGGACGGCGACACGTCGCTGACCACCTACCACGGCGGGGTGCTCGTAGCCAGTGACGACACCAACGGCAATACCCTCGTCGAGTACGCGCCCAGCGGCAGCAAGTTCAACTCGACCAGCTCGTATCACTCCGTCGGTATCTTCAAGGGTCAAGATCTGGCCGCGGTGTCGGGCGGCGCCCTGCTCACGTATCCCGCCAGCTCGATCACGCACGGGGCTTTCCTGCGGTTCTTCGACGGCAAGACCTTCGGCTCTGCGCACAAGGTGCCGGAGCCGGCGACCGGTGATGACGGCTACTGGAACCTCCAAGAAACCGGCGCCGTCGCTCACGTGTTCTTCCTCAACCGGAGAAATGGCTATGACATCTACTCCGAGACCACTGGCGACGGGCTGCGCTGGTCCCCGCTCACCATCTACCACACAGCCATCACTGCGAGCTCGCTCATGCCGGTCCTCGGCCCCTCCGGTGCGGGCCTGCTCTACGAGACCGATTCCAAGCCGCTGTTGGCACAGCCGATCCTCAACGCCCAATGGGTCGCCATCAAGCTGGCCGCATCGAGGGTGTACATCGGGACAAGTACCTTGCTCAGCGGCCAGGCGGCACCTCGTCTGACCGGTCAGATCGTGACGCTCGAGAAGCTCTCGATCGGCCGCTGGTACAACGTGGCCACGACCCATGAGTCATCGGCAGGCAAGTTCTCCTTCGTCGTGCCGGGCACGACCGAGACCTACCGGGCAGTCGTCTCCTATGAGCCGGGGTACTACCTGTACGGCTATTCCAACCACGTCCTGTTGACGGCGGTCTCCAAGCCGAAGCCGAAGAAGGGCTAGACCGACTGCACGGGGCGGTGGCGGGTCGCCGCCGACCCGTGCAGTCGGGGCATCGTCCCGCAACCACAAAGGTGCCAAAGGGGGACCCCGAACCGGCTTCGGTGGCCGGTAGCCTTTCGCGAGAGTGGGAGGATGGGGCCCGATGCAACGGGAAGGCCAGCTCGATCTGACAGTTGTCGTCCCGTACTACAACCCGGGCCCGAATCTGGCCGGTCACGTCGCGCGGGTGATCGAGCTGCTGCGCGCTCGCGGGGTCAGTTTCGAGGTCATCGCGGTCTCGGACGGCTCAACTGACGGCAGTGACGCCGGCCTCGAGCAGCTCGGCCCAGAAGTTCAGGTCGTCTGCCTGCCGGTCAACCAGGGCAAGGGCCGTGCGCTGCGGGTGGGCTTCGGGCTTGGCCGCGGCAGATACATCGGGTTCATCGACGCCGACGGGGACATCCCGGCCCCGGTGCTGGGTGAGTTCGTCGACTGCATCGAGAGCCAGCGGCCGGACTTCGTGATCGGGAGCAAGCGCCATCCCGAGTCGGTGGTCGTCTACCCGAAGCTGCGCCGTTTCTACTCCTGGGGATACCAGGGCCTCACTCGCTTGTTGTTCGGCTTGCACATCACCGACACCCAGAGCGGCATCAAGCTGGCCAGGCGTGAGATCTTCACCGAACTGCTCCCGATCCTCGAGGAGGACGGCTTCACCTTCGACCTCGAGCTTCTCGCCGTCGCCCGGCGCTTCGGCTACAAACGCGTCGTCGAGCTGCCCGTCGAGATCGGGGAACGATTCTCGAGCACGGTCTCGCCGAGGGCCGCCTGGGGCATGCTCGTCGACACCGTTCGGCTCACGTGGCGGCTCCGGATCGCGCACTCCTACGACCGGGCTTTCGCCGCCCGGCGGCGTGCCGGCCAGCCCCCTCGGTCCCCCGAAGCGCCTGCCGCCGGCGTGCCGCCCCGGGCTACGCCCCGGTCCTAGGTTCCCAGCTCTTCCACCACATAGTCGACGCACGCCGTCAGGGCCTCGACGTCCGCGGGCTCGATCGCAGGAAACAGTGCGATGCGCAGCTGGTTCCTCCCCAACTTGCGGTAGGGCTCGGTGTCGATCACGCCGTTGGAGCGCAGGATGGCGGCCACTTCGAGCGCGTTGACGGGCCCGTCGAGGTCGATGGTCGCGGTGACGTGGCTCCGTTCGGCCGGATCGGTCACGAAGGGCCGTGCGTAGCTTGAGCGCTCGGCCCAGCCGTAGACGATCTCGGCGGAGCGTTCTGCACGCGCGACAGCCCACTCGAGGCCACCGTTGTCCAGGAACCAGTCCACCTGCTCGGCGAGAAGGAGCAGAGTGGCCAGCGCCGGGGTGTTGTAGGTCTGTTGAAGGCGCGAGTTCGTAATTGCGATCTTGAGGTCCAAGAAAGCCGGCACGAACCGTCCCGCTGCCGAGAGCCGCTCCACGCGTTCGATCGCAGCCGGGGACAACAGCGCGAGCCAGAGCCCGCCTTCGGACCCGAAACACTTCTGGGGAGCGAAGTAGTACGCGTCGAACTCGCCCGCGTCGACCCGGAGCCCGCCTGCAGCCGAAGTCGCGTCAACAAGGACGAGGCCGTCCGCCACGGCCCCGTCGGCCCCGCGAGGTCGCTGCACCGCTGCCTGCACGCCGGTCGAGGTCTCGTTCTGGGTGAGGCAGTACGCGTCCACAGCCGGGTTGGCGATCGGCTGCGGACAAGTGCCGGGCTCGGAGACGAGGACCTCGGGGTCCTCGAGGAACGGCGCCGCGCGGGTGCACTCGGCGAACTTGGAGGAGAACTCGCCAAAGGACAGGTGCTGGCTCCTGCGCTCGACGAGACAGAACGTGGCAGCATCCCAGAAGGCAGTTGTCCCGCCGTTTCCGAGCGCCACCTCGTAGCCCTCCGGCAAATCGAAGAGCTCTGTCAGGCCGGAGCGGACCCGCTCCACGACGCCGCGAACACGCGCTTGGCGATGGCTCGTCCCGAGGTAGGTCGGTGCTTCGGCCTCGAGCACGCGCACCGATTCGGTTCGGACCTTCGACGGCCCGGACCCGAAACGGCCGTCGATGGGCAGCAAGTGCTTGGGTATCACGAGTCCGGCCAAGGTGAACCTCCTGGAAAGTCGGTGGGTCGGTCGACCCGGGGGCATTGCACCGATTGCCACGACGCCTGGTGTGGAACCTGGGAAATCGCAGCGGGGGAACTTGTGCCAGCATAGGCAGATGGCGAAATCACCACCACTTGACGGATCGTCGGCGCCGCGCCGCATCTCGCGGCGCGTAGGCGGCGTGGCGCCGTCTGCCACTTTGGCCATAGATGCGAAGGCCAAACAGCTGAAGGCCGAGGGCATCGACGTCGTTGGCTTCGGGGCTGGCGAGCCGGACTTCCCGACGCCGGCGGCCATCGTCGAGGCCGCCGCCGCCGCGTGCAGCGAGCCTCGCAACCATCGCTACACCCCGACGGGAGGCCTGCCCGAGCTGAAAGAGGCGATCGTGTCCAAGACGGTGCGCGACTCCGGCTACGAGATCACGCCCCAGCAGGTGCTCGTCACCAACGGTGGCAAGCATGCGGTGTACAACGCCTTCGCGACCCTGCTCGACCCCGGTGACGAGGTGCTGGTGCCGGCCCCGTACTGGACGACCTACCCCGAGGCGATTCGCCTCGCCGGTGGTGTCGTTGTCGAGGTCCCGACCGGCTCGGCGAGCGGTTTCAAGGTCAGCGTCGATCAGCTCGAGGATGCTGCCACGGACCGGACGAAGCTGCTTGTCTTCGTCTCGCCCTCCAACCCCACCGGTGCGGTCTACGACCGGGACGCGATCGCCGAGATCGGCCGTCTCGCTGTCGAGCGCGGCTGGTGGGTGCTCACCGACGAGATATACGAGCACCTCGTCTACGGGGGCCATGTCCAGCATTCGATGCCGGTCGTGGTGCCAGAGCTCGCCGACCACTGCGTCGTCGCCAATGGCGTGGCCAAGACGTACGCGATGACCGGCTGGCGTGTCGGATGGCTGATCGGTCCGGCCGACGTCGTGGAAGCTGCCACGAACCTCCAGTCGCACGCGACCTCCAACGTCAACAACGTCGCACAGCGTGCCGCTATCGCAGCTCTGACGGGGGACCTTGCCGCGGTCGGCGAGATGAGGGCCGCCTTCGACAGGCGCCGCCGGACCATTTTCCAGATGCTGTCGGAGATCGAAGGTGTTTCGTGCGTGGAGCCGGAGGGCGCCTTCTATGCGTTCCCGTCTTTCGAGGGCATCCTCGGGCGTGAGCTCCGGGGGGCGAGACCCGAGACCACCCTCGAGCTGGCCGAGCTCGTGCTGGAGGAGTCTCGCGTCGCCTTCGTTCCCGGCGAGGCCTTCGGTTCGCCAGGCTACGGTCGTTTCTCTTACGCTCTGTCGGACGCGGACCTCGTCCGCGGTATCGAGCGTCTTGCTGAACTCCTATCGAAAGTGAGTGAGTAGACAATGTCCAGGGTCCTTGTCACCGAGAAGCTTTCGCCTCGCGGTCTCGAGCTGATGGCAGAGGCAGGTCACCAAGTCGACGTGCAGCTGTCGCTCACGCCGGCCGAGCTCGTCGACGCCGTGGCCGGAGCGGCGGCTCTTGTCATCCGTTCGGCGACCCGCGTCACAGCGGAGGTGCTCGATGCCGGACGCGACCTGGTCGCGGTCGGGCGCGCAGGCGTAGGGCTCGACAACGTGGACATCGAGGCGGCCACGCGTCGCGGCGTGATGGTCGTCAACGCCCCGGAGTCGAACATCGTGTCGGCCGCAGAGCACGCGGTCGCGCTGATGCTCGCTCAGGCCCGCAACATCCCGCAATCCCACGCTGCCCTCATCAAAGGGCGGTGGGAGCGGGCCAAGTGGGAGGGCGTCGAGCTGTACGGCAAGACGCTCGGGATCGTCGGGCTCGGCCACGTGGGCTCCCTGGTGGCTCAGCGCGCCGCCGCCTTCGGGATGCGGCTCATCGCATATGACCCGTACGTGACCCCTGATCGGTCGCACAAGATGGGGGTCGAGCTTCTCGGCCTCGAGGAGCTCTTCTCCAGTGCCGATTTCGTGAGCATCCACCTGCCGAAGTCGCCTGAGACCATCGGGCTTGTCGGCAAGGAGCTGCTCGCAAAGGCGAAGCCCGGCATCCGCATCGTGAATGCCGCCCGCGGCGGCATCGTCGACGAGGAGGCGCTTGCCGACGCCATCGCTTCGGGGCAAGTCGCCGGTGCCGCGCTCGACGTGTTCTCCACCGAACCGTGCACGTCCTCGCCCCTGTTCGAGCTCGAGCGGGTTGTCGTCACGCCACACCTCGGTGCCAGCACGGCCGAAGCGCAGGACAAGGCGGGCGAGCAGATCGCGGCGCAGATCGTTCTCGCGTTGGCGGGCGACCTGGTGCCCTTCGCCGTCAATGTCGCCGCCACCGGAGCCTCCGAGGCCGTGCGGGAGTTCGTCGGGGTCGCGGAGCGACTGGGCCGCCTGCTGGCGGCACTGTGCGAAGGAGTGCCAGGCCACCTCGAGGTCGAGTACCAGGGGGACCTCGCAAGCGAGGACACACGGATTCTCACGCTCTGCGCGCTGAAGGGCATATTCGCGGCCGCGATCGAGGAGCCCGTCTCGTACGTGAACGTCCCGCACTTCGCCAAGGACCGGGGTTTGGAGGTGCGCGAGTCCTCGACGACCGTCGCCGGCGACTACCTGAGCCAGGTGACGCTTCGCGGTGGCGGCCATGCAGCCTCGGGGACCTTGGGGTGGACCGGCACGGAGCGGATCGTCATGGTCGACGATCACGCCGTCGAGCTCCCGTTCGCGGCGAATCTGCTGATCGTGCGCAACGACGATCGCCCGGGGATGATCGGAATCGTCGGCTCGGCTCTTGGCGATGCCGGGGTCAGCATCACGAACATGGCCGTCGGTCAGACATCCGGCGGCGGCACGGCGCTGATGCTGCTCTCGACGGATCGTCCGGTCCTCCCCGAGGTGCTCAACCGCGTGAGGGCTGCAGCCGGCATCCTCGGTCTCCACTACGTTGCCGGCACCTAGCGGCGGTGGCCGACCTCAGCGCTGAGCATTTCCGCCAGTTGATGGCGTATGTGCCGACGAGCGTCGTGGTCGTCGCCGGGGTTGTCGAGGGACGCCAGAAAGGGCTTTCGGTGGGCACGTTCGTCCCGGTCTCGCTCAACCCCCGCTCGTAGGCTTCTTCGTCGCGACGACCTCGAAGAGCTGGCCGCCCATCAACAGCTCGGGGTCGTTCTGCGTAAGCGTGCTCGGACACGACCAGGCTGAGCTCTCGTCGCTGTTCGCGGTCAGCGAGGCTGACAAGTTCGACGGCGTCCAGTGGCGTCCCGCGCCGTCGGGGAACCCGGTGCTGGTGGGAGCTGTGGCATTTGTCGACTGCGACATCGAACGGGTCGTCGAGACCGGTGACCATGTGTTCGTCCTCGGCAGGGTGCTCGATATGGGCGTGGAGACCGGCCAAACCCCCCTGCTCCACCATCGCAGCAGCTACCGCGGCGTCTCCGGGGCCACCGACGCTGCCGCGGGTAGCGAGTAGGAAGAGCGAGCGGCGAGCACGACAGGCTTGACGGATCCGGAGCTGTCCACCACAATCACTGGTGACATGACGAACGAGCGGTTCATCCAGGTCCTCCTCCTTACCTGACGGCGAGCGCCCCTCCGCGCTCGCCAACGCCTCCTGCGCCTTCGGCCAGGAGGTTTTTTGTTGGCCGGGCCCGGTTGCAGGACAGTGACGCGAGACGGTAGGAGAAGGTCGTGGGTGCGCCTCGACAATGGAGCGAGCGATGAGCGACAAGGTGGTCATCTTCGACACGACACTGCGGGACGGCGAGCAGTCACCGGGGATCTCCCTCGACCCCGGCGAGAAGCTCGAGATCGCCGAGCAACTATCGCGCCTCGGCGTCGACTACATCGAGGCCGGCTTCCCGGTCTCGAGCCAGGGCGACTTCGAAGCGGTCCAGGCAATCTCCCGCACGGTCCAAGGTCCGGTGATCGCCGGGCTTTCGCGGACCCAGCTCGCCGACGTGGACCGCTGTTACGAGGCGCTGCGTGACGCGGAGCGCAGCCGCATCCACATCTTCATCTCGACGAGCCCAAGCCACATGGAGCACATGTTGAAGATGAATGAGGATCAGGTGCTCGAGGCGGTGCGCATGGGGGTCGCCAGGGGTCGTGAGCACATCGCGGATATCGAGTTCTCACCCCAGGACGCAACCCGCACACCGCTCGAGTTCATGCTCGAGGTGCTGGCCGCGGCGGTCGAGTCCGGCGCCACCACCTTGAACATCCCCGACACCGTCGGCTACGGCATCCCCTGGGACTACGGCGATCTCATAGCGCACGTACGTGATCAGGTGGCCGGTGACTACGTGATCTCGACCCACTGCCACAACGACCTCGGTCTTGCCGTGGCGAACAGCCTGTCGGGGGTGCGCGCAGGCGCCCGCCAGGTCGAGGTCTGCGTGAACGGCCTGGGCGAGCGCGCCGGCAACGCCGCGCTCGAGGAAGTGGTCATGGCGCTCAGGATCCGCGGAGATCAGTTTCCTGGGTTGGAGACGAACGTGAGAACCAAGGAGCTGGCACGCACCAGCCGGATGGTGGCACGCCTGACGGGATACCAAGTGCAATGGAACAAGGCGGTCGTGGGCAAGAACGCCTTTGCCCACGAGTCGGGCATCCACCAGCACGGTGTGCTCAACGAGCGCTCGACCTACGAGATAATCGACGCAGCCTCGGTGGGCCAGGAGGGCGGCCAGATCATCCTCGGCAAGCACACGGGCCGCCACGCCTTCGCGGACACACTCCACAAGCTCGGCATCGCGGTGCAAGGTGACGCCTTGAACTCTGCGTTCGCCCGTTTCAAGGAGCTGGCGGACCGCAAGGTGCAACTGACCGACGCCGACTTGGAGGCGATCGTCGCCGAGGAGCTGGGCACCGCGCTCGAGGAGGGCTTCGTCCTCGACGTGCTCGACGTCCAGGGTGGCACGACCGGGATGCCGCGAGCGAGAGTCGTGGTCAGCCGCGACGGTCACAAGTCCGAGGCGACCGCCGAAGGCGACGGGATGATCGACGCGACCTGCAAGGCGATCAAGCAGGCGACCGGGATCGAGGCCAAGCTCACCGACTTCAACGTCTCGTCGGTCACCGGCGGTATCGACGCACTGGGGGACGTCGTCATCCAGCTCGACTCGGACGGTGTGCGCGCATCGGGTCGTGGGCTGTCGACCGACGTCGTCGAAGCGGCTGCTCGGGCCTATGTCGCGGCCACCAACCGCGTGGTTCGCGCCAAGGCGAGGACCGCCGGAGGCCCGGACGCCGTCCGCCTGGGCGAGGTGATGCCCTGAGGCGTTGCTTGCCGTGACGCTTCAGGTGACCACGCTCGGCAGCCACGCGGGCCGCCGCGCCTCGTAGGCGTCGATGTCTGACATGTGCTGGGCCGTGACGCCAATGTCGTCGAGGCCCCTCAGCAGCCGGTCGCGAGCATCGTCGTCCAACCGGAACGGCACCGAGATCCCCAGAGCAGGCGCCTCGACCAGCCTGCGCTCGACATCCACCACGATCTCGAGCGACGGATCCGCGCTGACCGCCTCCAGGATCGCCCGGCCGTCCTGGTCGGACACCTCGGCGGGCACGAGCCCGGAACGGGTGGAGTTGTTGCGGAAGATGTCGCCGAAACGAGGGCTGACGACTGCACGCAAGCCGAAGTCGACCAGGGCCCACACGGCGTGCTCGCGCGACGAGCCCGTTCCGAAGTTCGGGCCAGCGACGAGGATCGTCGCCCCGGCATGGTCAGGGTCGTTGAGGACGAAGCCCGGGTCGTCGCGCCACTCCGCGAACAGCCCTGCACCAAAGCCGGTCCGCTCGATGCGCTTGAGCCACTGGCTCGGGATGATCTGGTCGGTGTCGACGTCCGAACGGTCCAGGGGAACCGCCCGCCCCGTCACGATCCGCACGGGTTCCATCCTCAGGACCCGAGGTCAGCCGGGGTTGCGAACCGGCCTGCCACCGATGTTGCCGCGGCCACCGCCGGGGACACGAGATGGGTGCGGCCGCCGCGTCCCTGGCGGCCCTCGAAATTGCGGTTCGAGGTGGAGGCGCAGCGCTCGCCAGGCGAGAGCTGGTCCGGATTCATGCCAAGGCACATGGAACAGCCGCTCTGCCTCCACTCGAATCCCGCTTCGATGAAGACCCGGTCCAACCCCTCCGCTTCGGCCTGGTGCTTGACCCGGCGCGAACCCGGCACGACGAGCGCACGCAGGCCCGGCCAGATCCGGCGCCCTTCGAGCACTTCGGCCGCGGTCTGCAGGTCCTCGATCCTGGAGTTCGTGCAGGAGCCGATGAACACCGTGTCGACCTTGATCGCCCTGATCGGGGTGCCGGCTTCGAGACCCATGTAGGCGAGCGCACGGGCGGCGGCCTCCCGCTCGGCCGGCGTTGCCATGTCGTCCGGGCTCGGTACCTCACCGTCGATGACCACGACCTGGGCGGGGTTCGTGCCCCAAGACACATGCGGCCGCATGGAGGCCGCATCGAGGACCACGTCGGCGTCAAAGCCGGCGCCGTCGTCGGTTGCCAGCCCGCGCCAGTCCTCGACGGCCCGGTCCCAGTCCCGGCCTCTTGGCGCGTGGCGCCGCCCCTCGAGGTATTCGAAGGTCACCTCGTCCGGAGCGATCATTCCCGCCCGGGCACCGGCTTCGATGGACATGTTGCAGACCGTCATGCGGCCCTCCATCGACAGCGAGCGGATCGCCGAACCTCGGTACTCGACCACGTGGCCGACCCCGCCGGTCGTGCCGAGCCGGCCGACAATCGCGAGCACCATGTCCTTCGCGCTCACACCGAGCGGGAGGTCGCCCTCGACGGTGACGGCCATGGTGCGGGGCCGGCGTTGGGGGAGGGTCTGGGTGGCGAGAACGTGCTCAACTTCCGAGGTCCCGATGCCGAACGCCAGCGCCCCAAAGGCACCATGGGTCGATGTGTGGCTGTCTCCGCAGACGATCGTCATGCCGGGTTGGGTGAGACCTTGCTCGGGCCCGATCACGTGCACTATCCCTTGGTTCTCGTTTCCCATGGGGTAACACGTCACGCCGAACTCAGAGCAATTCGCGTCGAGCGCCTCGAGCTGTCTCAGCGAGACCGGGTCCTCCACGCGGCCGCCCGCAGTCGTGGTGGGCACGTTGTGGTCGGCGGTTGCGATCGTGAGATCCGGACGCCTTACGCGCCGGCCTGCCAGTCGCAGCCCTTCGAAGGCCTGCGGCGATGTCACCTCGTGGACGAGGTGCAGGTCGATGTAGAGCAGATCGGGCTCAGCGGCGCCGTCGCCGGGGTGAACGACGTGGCGGTCCCAGACCTTGTCGGCGAGCGTCCCGGGCATCGATCCGCTCTCAGTGGCCCACGGAGACGATCTGGACGGTAAAGAAGCGGTCGTTCGGAGCGTTGTACTCGACCGTCTCGCCGACGTTGTGCCCGACGAGCGCCTGGCCGAGCGGTGAAGCGGGCGAAATGACCGACACGCCTTCGCCCTTCTCCTCGATCGAGCCGACAAAGAACCGCTCGGTCTCCTCGTCGCCCTCGTAGCGGAGCTCCACCACCACGCCAGCGGTCACGACGCCGGCTTCGTGCGTCGAGCTGTCGACGATCACGGCATCGCCCAGCATCCGCTGGAGCTGGCGCACGCGGGACTCCATCTTGCCCTGGGCGTCCTTGGCGGCGTGATAGTCGCCGTTCTCGGAGAGATCCCCGAGTGCCCGGGCGGCTTCGATCTGGCGCGCGATCTCCACGCGTCCGCGTGTCGTGAGGTCCTCGAGCTCGGCGACGAGCCGAGCGTGGGTTTCGGGCGTGAGAGGAGTTTCGGTCACCGACGCGAGGCTACCGGCTCGGAGATGGCATCTTGACGAGCTGTAGTTGGCTGGACTTTCCGAACTTCGCCGAGGAATTGCCGAGTACCCTCGGGCATGCGCGGACCATTCGATTCGCGGGTGAGCCGGGTCGCGTTGGCCGGCGTGACCATTGCGGCTATCTCGGTCGTGGGCAACGGTGCGCAGGCCGCCGCCGCTGGGTTCGCCACGGCCGTGCCGCTCACCAGGGCAGTGCCGCTCACCAGGGCCGTGCCGCTCACCAGGGCCGTGCCGCTCACCAGGGCCGTGCCGCGTTCTGGGATCCTGCCGCCCGAGAACCCGCCTGAGAACCTTCCTCCGGTCCCGAACTTCTACGCTTCTTGCGCGCCCGGAGCTCTGGACGACACGACGGCTTGCAACTCGAAGGCGCTGGAGGCCATAGACCGGGCGCGTGGGAGCGAGCCGATCGGCCCGCTGCGGTTCAGCCTGGCGAAGTTTCTCAAGCTGAGTGTGGCGGACCAGCTTTTCGCGATCGCCGATCTGGAACGGGTTTCCCGCGGGGAGCCGCCGATGACGGCACTCACGGTCCAGCTGGACAAGGTGGCTCAGGCTGGAGCCAGCCTGGACAAGGACCCGCAGGTCTCCGCGGTGAGGTTGTCAGGTGGGGCGAATGTGCGTGCCTGGGGATCCAACTGGGCCGGAGGCACCGAGAGCGCGCTCGGATCCGACGACGGCTGGATGTACGACGACGGCTATGGAAGCTCCAACGGAGGCTGCAGTTCCCCGAGCGCTGAGCAATGCTGGGGACACCGGGACAACATCCTTGGGCTGTGGACGAGCGATCTCGCCGGCTGCCCCTCGGCCGAGTCGCAACTCGTCATGGGCGCGGCGTACGCAAAGTCGTCGAAGTGGGCTACGTCGTTCGCTGAGACCTTCGTCGCTGCCTGTGGGCCCAAGCCGACCGGCGAGGTCTTTACCTGGGCCGAGGCGCAGGCCGCGATCGTGATCAGACGACCGAGGCAGGTCGGCATCGCCTCGAGTGCCGATGGCAAGGGCTACTTCATCGTCAGCTCCACCGGCAAGGTCTTTGTCACCGGCGACGCCCACAGCCACGGAGGCATTGCCGCCAGGTCTCTGCGGGCACCGATCGTGGCCATCGCGGTCGACGGCGCGAAAGGTGGCTACTGGCTCGTCGGCTCGAACGGCGAGGTCTATCCGTTCGGGTCCGCCCCGTTCTACGGGGACCTGCGCGCCGACCACCTTGTCCACCCAGTTGTCTGCATCGCAGCCGACAAGAGATCGGGCGGCTACTGGCTGGTCACTTCGAACGGCGCCGTGTTCAGCTTTCGTGCGCCCAACTACGGCAGTGCGAGCACCAGGAAGCTGCCGGGCCCGATCGTCGCGATCATCGCCGATCCAGTCGCGGCCGGGTACTGGCTGGTCGGAGGTGACGGCAGCGTCTATCGGTTCGGCCGCGTCAAGAGCTGGGGCAGCGAGGCAGGAAAGCACCTTCCCGGCGCGATCGTCGCCGCGACGGCGACCAACAACGGCCTCGGCTACTGGCTGGCCGGGCGTAACGGCTCGGTGTACAACTTCGGCGACGCGCCCAATGAGGGCGGCGACGCAGGCAAGCACTTGCCTGCGCCTGTGACCGCCATGGCGGCGACGCCTGCTTCGGCCGGGTACTGGCTGCTCGGCGCTACAGGCGGTGTCTACCGGTTCAACGCGCCGTAGTGCGGCCAGCCTGACTGCCCGGACCAGAGCCGTGACCGCAGGCGACCGATCCTTCGCCCTGACCGCACGGCAGGTGCCCCGGCTAGTGTGTCCGGCAAGTGGAACCCAGGTTTGGTGCGCACAAAGTTGCAGTGATCGGGGGCGACGGGATCGGCCCTGAGGTGATCGCGGAGGCGCTCAAGGTCGTCGCCGCCGCGGGGGTTGCGATCGAGACCGTCGACTACGACCTGGGCGCCGGCCGCTATGCGCGCACTGGCGAGGTGCTGCCCGAGTCGGTCCTCGGCGAGCTTCGAGGCACCGAAGCCATCCTGCTCGGCGCCGTCGGTCCGCCGATCGGCTCGACCGCGGTGCCACCGGGAGTGATAGAGCGCGGGTTGCTGCTGAGACTGCGTTTCGAACTGGACCTGTACATCAACCTCCGCCCTTTCAACGGAGTCCCGGGCTCTATCGCCCCTGACGCCGACTTCGTCGTCGTGCGCGAGAACACGGAGGGCCCCTATGCGGGCGAAGGCGGCGCGCTCCGGCGCGGCACGCCGTTCGAAGTTGCCACGCAGGGCTCTGTCAACACCCGCCACGGCGTGGAGCGCTGCATTCGGTACGCCTTCGAGCTCGCCGAGCGCCGCGCGCGGGGCCATGTGACGCTCGTGCACAAGACCAACGTGCTCACCTATGCGGGCGACCTCTGGCAGCGGGCGTTCGACTCGGTGGCGCTCGAGCACCCCGGAGTCGCCACCGCGTACAATCATGTAGACGCCGCCTGCATCTTCGTTGTCGAGAACTCCGCGCGCTATGACGTCGTGGTGACCGACAACCTGTTCGGCGACATCCTCGCCGATCTCGCCGGCGCCGTCACCGGGGGCATCGGGCTGGCGGCGTCGGCCAACCTCAACCCTGCGCGCACCGGGCCGTCCCTCTTCGAGCCGGTTCACGGCTCCGCGCACGACATCGCCGGCACCGGGCGGGCAAATCCACTCGCGGCAATCCGCTCCGCGGCGATGATGTTGGAGCACCTCGGCCAGGCGGACGCAGCCGGTCGAGTCACCAGGGCAGTATTGGAGTTGCAAACTGAGATGGCCGGTTCCTCCGAGCCTTGGAGCACAGCCGGAATTGGCGATGCGATCGCAAGGAGGTTGTGACGATGCCTATCACCCCGACAACGAAGATCTGGATGGACGGCGAGCTCGTGGACTGGGACAAGGCCACGGTGCACGTCCTGACGCACAGCCTGCACTACGGAATGGGACTCTTCGAGGGCATTCGCGCCTATGCGACGGCCGATGGGCCGGCGATCTTCCGCCTGCGTGAGCACACCAAGCGATTGTTCAGGGGGGCTCGCATCCTGCAGATGGACCTGCCCTACTCCGAGGACGAGGTTTTCGACGCGATCAAGCTCACCGTGCGGGTCAACGGGCTCGACAGCTGTTACGTCCGTCCGCTCGCCTACCTCGGCTACGGCGAGATGGGCTTGAACCCCACCTTGTGCAAGGTGCAAGTCGCGATAGCGGTGTGGCCCTGGGGCGCGTACCTCGGCGACGAGGCCATCGCCAACGGCATCCGCCTCAAGGTCAGCTCATGGGCACGCAATGACCCACGCGCCATACCGACGGCCGCCAAGGGCACAGGGATGTACATCAATTCCTCGCTCGCAAAGGTGGAGGCGATGCGCGCCGGCTACGACGAGGCGCTCATGTGCACCACGAGCGGGCTGATCTCGGAGGGCACGGGCGAAAACATCTTCGTCGTGCGTGACGGCCGCCTCTTCACCCCGCCCTCGTCGTCGGTCGGGGCGCTTGAAGGTGTCACCGCGAACACCGTCACCACCATCGCCCGCGATCACGGCTACAGCGTGACTGAGCGCGAGATGCGGCGGACGGATCTCTACATGGCCGACGAGGCGTTCCTCACTGGAACAGCCGCAGAGATTGTCCCGATCGGCTCGGTCGACGACCGCCCGGTGGGCACAGGTGAACCCGGACCGATCACGCGTGAGATCCAGGAGACGTACTTCGCGACCGTCCGGGGCACGGTGGACCAGTACAAGGACTGGCTCGACTATGTCACCTGAGCGTGGCCTCCCGGTCGCGGTCGACATGTACGACACGACGCTCCGGGACGGCTCGCAACAAGAGGGCATCTCGCTCACCGTCGACGACAAGCTGCGCGTGGCCGAGCAACTCGACCATCTGGGTGTCTCCTACATAGAGGGCGGCTGGCCAGGTGCGAACCCGAAGGATGAGGAATTCTTCGCCAGGGCCGCGAAGGAATTGCGACTGCACGACGCGATGCTCGTCGCCTTCGGCTCGACGCGCCGTGCCGGTGCACAAGCCAGCAGCGACGAGACGCTGCGCCACCTCGTCGAGGCCGGAACCGAGGCGGTCTGTATCGTCGCGAAGGCCTCCGACCTGCACGTTACCGAGGCGTTGCGAACGACGCTCGACGAGGCGGTCGCCATGGCGGCTGACTCGGTGGCGTACCTGCGCCAAGCCGGCCTCCGCGTCTTTTTCGACGCCGAGCACTTCTTCGACGGTTACCGCCGGGACGCAAGGTTCGCGCTCAGCGTCCTTGCGGCGGCCGAAGAGGCCGGAGCCGAGGTGCTCGTGCTCTGCGACACGAACGGCGGCACGCTCCCTGACGAGGTCGAGAGGGTCGTGGCCGACGTGAGGGCGCGCTCGTCGGCGACGATCGGTGGCCACTTCCACAACGACGGCGGTTGCTCGGTGGCCAACTCCATTGCAGCAGTGCGCCAAGGCGCGACCCACGTGCAGGGCTGTATCAACGGCTACGGCGAACGTACGGGAAACGCCGATCTTTCGGCGGTTATCGCGAATCTCAGCCTCAAGATGGGTGTGAGGACGATCCCGGCCGACCGGCTGGAGCGTCTCACGTCGGTCGCCCATCACATCGCGGAGCTCGTCAACTTGACGCTCGACCCTCAACGGCCGTATGTCGGGTCCGCAGCGTTCGCGCACAAGGCCGGTTTGCATACGAGCGCCCTCATCCGTAGGTCGGACGCGTACGAGCACGTGACGCCCGATGTCGTCGGCAACGGGACTCGCGTCGTGGTGAGCGAGCTGGCGGGGCGCTCGACGCTTCAGATGAAGGCCGCCGAGCTCGGCCTCGAGCTCGACTCACCCGCGCTCGGTCGTGTCCTCAACGCCTTGAAGCACCTCGAGCACAACGGCTATCACTTCGAGGCGGCCGATGGGTCGCTCGAGCTCTTGATGCGCGCCGCGGCCGGCGCGCCGGGTGGGCGGCTCGGCGATCTGTTCAGGATCGAGTCGTTTCGTGTCATCACCGACTGGCGTTCCCGGGAGCCGGCCGCTGCTGACGGGCTGGTCAGCGACGACGGTCCCGTTCTGGTCCATCCCTGGTCCTCGCCGGGCGAGCTCACCACCGAAGCGACGGTCAAGGCCCACATAGGCGACGAGCGGGTCGTGGCGACAGCAGAAGGAAACGGGCCCGTGAATGCGCTCGACGCCGCGCTCCGCCTCGCCATCGAGCCGCATTTCCGACAGCTGCACAACGTGCATCTGACCGATTACCGCGTACGCGTCCTCGATACGGCCAAGGGGACCGGGGCGGTCACGCGGGTGCTACTCGACACGGCCGACGCCGAGGGCAGCTGGTCGACGATCGGCGTTTCGGAGAACATCATCGAGGCCTCCTGGGAGGCACTCGTGGACGCCGTGGTCTTCGGCCTCATCCGCGCCGCGGCAGGCGAGGCCGTGGAGGCAGGCGCCGCGACAGGCGAGGCCGTGCAATGACCCAGCCGAAGTTCGCACCCATCATGGAGCAGCATGAGGTTCGCGAGGTTCAGCGGATCGGCGCCCCGGCGCCATGGACGCCACATCGCCCGGGAGAGAGCCGCCCTACCCCTCAGCTCCTACGGCAGGCCGGCCTGGGTGTTCCCGGACCTGATCAGGGCTACGCCCTCGAGCTCGCGACCCGGTTCGAGGACCGTCTCGATCTCCAGCCCGGCGAGCGCGCCGAGGACGTCCTCGCGGGCGCCGTGGCCGTTGCGCTGCGCCGGGCCGCGATCTTCGGCCGTGCTCCGGTCGCCGCCGACATCGAGCTCGCGCTTGGGCTCTTCGGGCACCTCGTCCGCGATCAGGGGGCTTGGCCGCCGAGTGAACTCGCCGCGTTGGGCCGCGAGCGGTTCGCCGGTGCGGCGCACGACTACTCGCGTCGCAGGGCGCTTGTCGACGCGGTTCCCGAGGCAAGCCTTCGCCTCAGCCCCCAGAGCCTGAGCGAACGACTCGACCGCGAGCCAGGTTGCTGGCGAGAGCTCGTCGGCGTTTGACTGCGGCCCTCCGACACCAGTCCTGATCTCGGCAACGCGTCGGCACTCCTCCACCTAGCCGTAGGGGAGGGCCGCCTGAAGGCTCGAGGTATGCAGCAGCCAACGGATGTGGTTGTTTCGCGCGTGCTCGATCCGAGATGGCAGAAGCGGCTACGCAGGCACGAGGTTCAGACACCGATGACTCGAACCGGGTCATCAAGGCCACTGGAGTCGTTTCGATCGCGGGTGTACGGCACCAGTCCATTGGCGTGAGCGATGGCTGCGATGAGCAGATCCGCGATTCGGCACAGGTCAGAGCCTCCGGTCTCGGCGGCGCCGGCCACGCCTTGTCCGCAACTGCGCGCCGCAGCGGCATCGAACCGAAGACGGTCGAACTTCGTTTCCACCTGCTGCAACCGTGCCTGAGGACGTGAGCGTTCGGATGTGGTCGAGGTCAGATCGGGGCCGGCGGTCAACTCGGCCGGGGTGATGGAGCAAACGGCGACATCGGAATGAAGCCACGCCGTGTCGGACTGGTCTGGCGGAGTTCGGCTACCGGCACTCCGTTACGGGTCACGGCGCACGGTGCGACCAGGACTAAGGCGTCGCGCTAGCTGACCACGGCGTCGCTGCAGCTGACCGCAATGCCGCGTCGATGTCGCGCAGGTGGTGCTCGCCCTCATGCACAGCGTCGCGTCCAAGCCAGAGCACTGTGCGTTCGCGTGCCTCAGGGAAGTTGTAGATGCAGCGCCGCTGCAACTGTGCGTCATCGAGGCCCTCCAATGCCCAGGCGAGCAGCTCGGCCGCCACCTTCAGCTCGCGACCGACATCGTTGGGTTCCTCGGCGACGTAGCGCGCCAGGCTCGCCCGCTCCTCGTGGTGCATCCGCGCGAAGCTCGGGCACTCCTCCACAACTGTGAGGTAAACGCGTTCGCGCTGCATGAGCAAGAAGTCGCGCACGTGGCACGCATATTCGAGCGCCGACCAGGTTCTCGGTCCCGGCCGCGTGCGGATGGTCAGTCCGAGCGTGGGGTCGGCGCGCTCGTTTGAGACTCGCATCCCAAAACGGCCTCCCAACGACCGCAACGCGCTCGGCACGGCACCGGACCCGAGCGCCTCGTAGTCGAAGTGGCATTCTTCGCAGTGATCCACGACTACATCGTGGCCGATCTGCCGGTCGGACGTGGTGGCAGCGGCCTCGAGGCGGTAGCGTCGCGTCCTGACAGGGCAGGTCCGGCCGTGAGCGGCCACGACGTCATCGGAGGCAGGGCCATGGGATTTATGGACAAGGTAAAGGCGCAGGCAACGGTGCTGGCCGAAAAGGCCCAGGAGGGAGCCAAAGCCGGACAGGCCAAGCTCTCGGACATGCAGGCGAAGAAGCATGTGGACTCGCTTCTGCTCGAGCTTGGTGGTCTCGTCTACACCCAGCAAGAGGGTCGCGCCCCTGCTGACGCCGACGCGAAGGTTGCCGAACTGATCGGGCAGATCCGCCAGCACGAGTCCGAGCACGGCCCGGTCTCGGTGACTTCTGCGACGTTGGTGGCGCCGGCGGCTCCAGATGGTTCGTTCGTTCCGACACCGACAGCAGCCGGCGACACTCCGGAGCAGCCCTCGACTCCGGTACCGACCACCGTGACGGGCGGCGGCGGGATCCCCGGATCCTCGGGCGGCATTCCCCAGTCGAGCGGAGGCATCCCGACCGGCACGTACTCCTCTGATGCTGAGGAGTCTTCGTAGCCGAACGCGCCGGGCGCGTAGCGCACCTCCCAGCAGAGCGAGCGCCGTGCAATGCCCGCCGTGCAATGCCCGCCGTGCAACGGTCGCCGCGAGCCATAGCCGGTAGCTGACGCGGTAGGTGGCTCCGCGACCGTCGTCGACATGGCCCGCCGTCCTTGTCGCCCCAGCACCCGTCCTCGCAGTCCCGGTCGTCGCTTCTTTGGTCCCGGCCCCCGCCGGTTGCTCACACGAGCAACTTCTTGCGCGGCCGCGGGAACCCTCGTGTTTGCCGGCTGCTCGTGCACCTCGCCGGTAGCTCGGCCCATCCGCGTCACGAAGGGTGTGCGGGCCGTTCAGGCAGTTCGCGCAGTCAGAGACACACAGACCGTCCGGGGAGTCGGGAGCGTTCGGGTCATCGCGGCGGTGCTCTCCGCATGGAAGGCCGAGATGGAGGCCTTCTACACCGCGAGCGCGGTCGGTGGCCTGACTTATCTGAGCCTTGGCGCTGGTGTCATCCCGGCGAGCCCGGAAGACGACCAGATGCTCTCGTATCTTTCGGTTCAGGCCGCTTCCGGCGTGGTCGGGCCGTCGACTTGGCGCATCGGTAACATGCGCGTCGTATCGCTCGGTCGATCGAGCGCCGTAGTCACGGCATGTTCTTACGACCCAGGCAGTCACTTCCGGTCCGGTGACCTCGCCGCGCCGGCTTGGCTCGGTGGTGGAGCCGGGCTGACCGCGTACACCACGGACATGACCGAGGTGAGGAGCTCGTGGAAACTTGAGGGGTCCGTGACGTCCGCCCAGCCGGATGCCTTCTTGCCTGGCCCCTGCTACGGATTCTGGTCCCGGCCCTTGGTGGGCCACGCTGACGCCGCGACCGCCATCGCACCCACCGGCACCATCGCACCCACCAGCACCATCGCACCCACCGGCACCGTCGCACCCACCGGCACCGTCGCCCCTGCCGCCCATGCCCGCACCGCCACGCATGCCCGTACCGCCACGCATGCCCGTACCGCCACGCCCGCCCGTACCGCCACGCCCGCCCGTACCGCCACGCCCGCGGGGAACGGAGGCGGAGCGGGTTCGACCGGCTCGTCCATCTGGTCCTGGGTGTGGTGGCTTGGCAGCCCACAAGGCCCCGGACCCTACACAGGCGGTGCCGCAGGTGGTCTAGGTCTGTGCGTCTGGCACGACGTCGGCTCCTCGATGAGCAACCTCAACAGCGCTCTGGCCAATGCCGGACTTCCGGCCAGCTTCTGGTCGGCACCGCGTGGCGGCGGCTATCCCGGCATCTGGACAGTTGACCTCTGGGGCGCCGCGCTCTTGAGACGGGCCGAATCTTCGGATCACTTCGACGTTGTGGCCTGCCCGACACCCGACCAGGTGCCCCCAGGCGGAGGTGGGGTCGAGTCCGACCTGCCGTCCGCCAGGACGCCCACTGGCAAGGTGATGTACCTGTGGATCTTCTGGGACACCGTGCCGGACCCGTCTGCCTCGAATCTTCCACCGTTGATCAACGCGGCCCTCGCCAGAGCGAAGCTGCCTTCGCCGATCATCTCCACATCTCCCTCGTCCATCGACGAATTCACGGACGCGACGATCGTGAACTTCCCGACATGGTTGTGGATCCACGCGCAGGACTGGACGATGGTCAAGGCGACCGCAACCGGCGGCGGGCTCGTTGCCACTGTGTGGGCGACGCCGATGAGCGTGACCTGGCGGTCGGGGTGGAGCTTCCCGGATCCCAGCGACGACCCCGAGCGCGGAGTCACCTTTGTGCCCGAGAGCCTCGACCTCGTATGTCCCGGGCCCGGTTCGTCATATGACGGGTCGCTCCCCCCAGCGGCGCAGGCCACGGCGTGCGAGTCGATCTTCACCCAGTCCACGTTCGGCACCTATCAGGGGCTCGAGGCATCGATCTCCTGGCAGGTCAACTGGGCGTTGTCCGATGACGCCGGCGTTGTCGGAGGTGAAGGACTCCTTGCCAACTCCGTGACCAGCGCCACGAGGCCACTTCGTGTGCTGCAGGTCGAGTCGGTCATCACGCAGGGCCAAGCCCAATACCCATGAGTCACGATGGAGCGACGACTCGCACAGCTTCGGCGGCCAATCGTGACGGGCGGAGTCAGGAACGGTGGGCGGGGCGGCTTACGCCGTACGTCGGGCACGGGCCGAAGCTGGCCCTGTTGTCATGCCCTTCGCGGTGTAGACTCCTCTTGTAGTTCTCAGCAGGGACGCTCCGTTCGGCTAGGACGACCGCTTAGGTTGCTGCCCGGGTGCAGGCTTGACGCCTCTTCTGATCATGCGGAAGAGGAGTGCCATGTCCCCAGATGACCAGGCCATGCTTGGTTATCGTCGCCGTGTCCGCACCATTGCTTTCGCTGAGGGCGTCCTGCGTGGCACATGGGGAACACGACCCGACGGAACTTGGAGAGATGAATGGATCAGGACATGACACTCGGTGACAAGCGTGGCCGTGCACGCGTGCCCAGCCGCGGTGCCCGTCGCGCCGATGCGGAGGACCCTCGGCCCCTTCCCATGACCGTGGCGTGGCGACAGCACGGCCGGATGAGCGGCGACGGGGGTGGGGCATCAGCGTCGCCCGAGTCTTCCAGCAAGGGTGTGCCGTTTGTGGCCAACATGATCATGCCTACGCCAATAGTGGCGTTGGTGGGCACTTACCCGCCGACCGTCTGCGGGCTGGCCACTTTCATGAGCAACTTGTCGGCGGCGATCGCCGCGCCCGAGTCGGGTTGGAGCACTGTGGTCGTCCGGGTAGTCGACCGACCCGAAGCCGACGCACATCGGGAGGTTGTCGCCCAGTGGATCGTCGGCGACAGCGCCTCCCTTTCTCGGGCGGTCGCGGCCATCGAGTCGTCGGATGCCGTGGTGCTCCAGCACGAGTATGGAGTGTTCGGCGGCCCTGATGGGCAGGACGTGCTCGAGTTGATCGAGGCCGTGCAAGTGCCCCTCATAGCGGTGCTGCACACGGTGCTGCCTGATCCGACGCGCCACCAGCGCGACATTCTCGACCAGGTGATGACGGCAGCATCGTTGACCGTCGTTCAGAGCGAGGCCGCACGCCGTCGTCTGATCGCGGTCCATAACGCCGACGCCGAACAGATCGTGGTCGTACCTCACGGCGCGGCCGCCAACTTTGCGGGACCGGTGCTGCCCGACATCGAACGACCGGCTGTCCTGACCTGGGGCCTCCTGGGTCCGGGCAAGGGGATCGAGCACGGGATCTCCGCTATCGCGCTCCTGCAGCAACGTTCGCCCGCACCGGTGTACATCGTTGCCGGGCAGACTCATCCCAAAGTCCTCGCCACACAGGGTGAGCGCTACCGCTACCAGTTGCGAGACCAGAGTCGCGCCCTGGGCGTGGCCGACCGCGTGCGTTTCGACGACAGCTACCGGGACTGGGAGTCCCTGCGCGCGTTGATCCGCAGCGTCGATGTCGTGCTCTTGCCCTACGACTCTCGCGACCAGGTCAGCTCGGGCGTCCTCGTCGAAGCCGTCGCATCGGGTAAGCCGGTCGTTGCGACGCGGTTCCCGCACGCCGAAGAGCTACTTTCCCGGGGCGCTGGGCTGACGGTGCCCCAGGGCGACTTCCAGGCCATGGCAGCCGCTCTCGACCGTGTGCTGCACGAGCCCGGCTTGGCGGCAAGGATGGCCACTGCCTCACGGCGGGAGGGGGCCGCCCTGCTCTGGCCGGTGGTCGGCGCGACCTACCGTTCGCTCATCGCGGAGGTCTTGCCAGCGAGGGCAGTGGCGTGATCGAGACGGTGGCACCGTTGCCGACTCTGCGCCACTTGGTCCGATTATCCGATGAGGTTGGGATCTTCGAACACGCCAAGCTGGACTGTCCACGGCGGGAATGTGGTTACTGCACCGACGACGCCGGGCGGCTGCTCGCCATCGCATCCCGGCTGGCCCCGGACCCTGACGCGCCCCTCCTGGCAGAGGTGGCCCTCGGCTTCCTCGAGCGGGCTCATCTTGGCGGGGGCTGGTTTCGCTTGCGACAGGGCCTAGACGGCACTTGGACCGATGATCCACACAGCGACGACGCGGCCGGCCGCGCCCTGCTGGGTCTCGGGACGGCGGCAGCGCGGGCGCCGTGGCCGGACCTGCGCGGCCGAGCTCTCGTGCTCTTTGGTGAGGCCGCGGACTTCCGCTCCGAATACCCTCGCGCCGTTGCCTACGCCGCCCTCGGCGCGGTCGAGCTCTTGCAGGCAGTACCCAACCATGCCGCTGCGCGCCGCTTGGTAAGTGACGCCGCGGACAGCCTGCCAAGCCCTGGCACAAGCGACGCGTGGCCGTGGCCGGAGCCCCGTCTGAGCTATGCCAACGCGCTACTGCCGGACGCGGTCGTTTCGGTAGCCATCGCGATGGGGAGAGGGCGCGCCGCCAAAGATGCTCTGCACCTGTTGGGATGGCTCGTCGATCAGGAGATGGCTGACGGTCACTTCAGCTTCACATCGGTCGGTGGTCGCGGCCGGGGTGAGCCGCAGCCGGCGTTCGATCAGCAACCTATCGAGGCTTGGGCGATGACGGAAGCATGCGCGAGAGCCTTCGCCTACACGGGAGATCGCCGGTGGGCAGAAGCGGCGCGCCATTCGGGTGCGTGGTTCCTCGGAGACAACGACGTGGGGGTGGCGGTCTTCGATCCCGCGACCGGCGGCGGCTTCGACGGTCTGGAGCCAGATGGCGTGAACCGCAACGAGGGGGCGGAGTCGACCCTGGCGTTCGTGGGCACGATGCTCGAGTTGCAAGAGCTGTCGTCGGCGGATGCGGTCGCGTCCGGTGATCGTCGGTAGTCGCCTCGCCTCGCGATCTCTCAAGCGGCGGCGCGCAGAGCCTCGAGCAGGAGACCGACGTGCGCGGTGGCCACGCCGACACAGCGGTCGGCGGCACCGTAGGTGAGGTACACGTCCTCGCCGTCGCAGTGTGCCCCCTGGACGAACACGACGTCGTTGACGTCCCCGGCGCGCTCCCAGTCGAGCTCCGGCTCGAGGAGTGGCTGGGGCAGGCGGCTGCGGACCCGCCCGGTGGCCTTGTCCAACAGCGCCAGGTTGATCGTGTAGGAGCCGTCGGCCCGCTGCTCGTGGAAGAAGAGCAGGAAGCCCGCCTCGGTCGGGATGGGCGGCGCCCCCGCACCGACGGCGAGAGCTCCTGGTGTCGGCCTGATCAGCGTGTGACTGGCCAGGTCGGCCATGTAGGCGTCCCAGTAGTCGGGGCCCGCAAGCCACAGGTGCTCGAGGTCGTCGAACACGGCCAGTTGCATGTCGGGGTGGATGCGGTGGATGAGAGCGACGCGGCGATCGGAGAGGGTGAACACCACGGCGTCCTTGTTCGCCACGCCGGCCGGTCCGAGCAGCTGGCCGGCTGCCTCTTCGAGCTCGAACCTCTTGCCGTCCCATCTCAGGCGGTGGGCGCCGATGCGCCACGGTCCCTCGCCGGGAGGCGGCACGTGGGTGTAGGTCATCACCAGCCGCCGGTGGCCTCGGTCCTCCACCCACTGCACCCGCGGGTCCTCAAAGCTCTGCGCTCCCCCGGTGCCTGCCTCGGCAAGGACGTAGCCGTACTCGTAGTGGTGCCCGCCGGCGGAGGTGAAGACCACGATGTCGGAGACGTAGTCGAGAAAACGCGCCCCGGTGCCGTCACCGGGGCTGTAGCCGTCCCGCACGGCCCGGACGAACAGGTGGTAGGCACCGGCGTGATGCAGGACACCGGCGTTGAACAGCGGCCCGTAGCCGAGCACCGCGCCGGCCTCGACGATGGGCCGGTCGCGCAACCGCCGGACCGGACGCCTTGGAATCCCGATCACCGAGCTGTCGTGCACGGAGCCTCCTGCGCGGATCGATGGGGTGGTAACACACGCGTTATC
>Ga0224558_1000354_pt1 | contig 53387 bp, 43 predicted proteins | sample 714S32024metaG_FD_180682 | JGI IMG/M metagenome (GOLD analysis project Ga0224558, IMG submission 180682) | Peat soil microbial communities from Stordalen Mire, Sweden - 717 S3 20-24 | ecosystem: Environmental > Terrestrial > Soil > Wetlands > Peat | place: Sweden: Norrbotten County, Stordalen... | reverse complement strand
GGCACGTCGTGCGCCAGAGGAAATCATGGTCGAGCTCCTCGGCGCTCGGCTGCTTGAAACTGAAGACCTCGCAGCCCTCTGGATTAACGCCGGACATGACGTGCCGGATGGCGCCGTCCTTGCCGGCACCGTCCATACCCTGGAAAATCAGCAATAGCGCGTACTGGTTGGACGCGTAGTGAAGCTGCTGCAGCGCGCTTAGCTTCTCCATGTGTTGGCTCAGAAGTTCCTTGTACTCCTTTTTCGACTTGCAATAGTGAGCGACAGTCGTCGGCCATTCGCCGAGGTCGACCTTTTTGTCCGGCGGCACACGGTAGGTCTTAGAATCGATAGTCATTCTGTCCCTTCTCTGTTACGCGGGCTTCTCTGCACTCGATTTCACTTGTAATGGTTCTCCTGTTATTGCTCCCTCCACCGGTTGCCGATCCAATGAGGACTATATGATTGCTGGGCAGGCAATGAACAAGGCTGCATTTAAATCGAATTGCGTACGGACATCCTCCTTGACAACGCATCGACATATCCTGTCGTCCTCCGATCAGGGTAGGAGCTTCACTTGCCAGAACAACGAAAGATGCTGAGTGAAATTGGCATTGTGGCAGCAACCACATCGGGTAATGCTTGTGAAAAGTGTCTTCCTGCTGAGATGTGCAATCTGTACAAATCTGCTCACGTGACTGGGTGGTGCGGGTGGGAACATCATGGAATGGTGGAGCGTAAACATATCGACATGGTCGTCATCTCCACCCACGGCATCTCCGGATGGCATCCATTTGTATTCGGGTCGATTGCCGAAAAGGTCGTCAAGCTCGTGCAATGTCCGCTCTTGCTTCTTCGCTCGCCTAAACCTGGGACCGGCGCGAAGATTCCATCTGGACGCGCTTCGGAATGGTAGTAGCGAAACCATCGGTAGAGGTGGCTCATCATGAGTGCAACGACCATTATCCCCCCCGCACCATCCAGTCAACCGACAAAGCCGGTTCATGACATCGCCTCGAAAAGGCTCACGAGCGATGAGGCCCGTGCGCGTCTTGAAAAAGATGGCCCCAATGCAATGCCGGATACGTCCGCTCATCCGCTTCGAAATGCATTGGCAAAGTTCTGGGCGCCTGTTCCATGGTTGCTTGAAGCCTCCATTGTGCTTGAGCTTGTGCTGCATAAGTATTATGAGGCTGCGATCATCGCGGCCCTTTTGGTCTTCAATGCAGCGCTTGCCTACTTTCAGGAGAGTCGTGCGCAGGCAACATGACCTACGACACCTTCCACAACTTCACCTTCGATGCGGAAGGCAACATCACTGCGGTGGATAGCGGCCAGACGGCGCAATATGTCTACAACGCACAGAACCAGCGTGTGAGTGCTACTGTGGGCAGCGTGGCGACGGAATACGTCTTCAGCGCGGCGGGGCAGCGCGTCTCGGAGTGGAATGGGACGACGCGCGCCCAGCTAAAGGGCAAGTACTACTGGGGCGCGAAGCCGGTAGCATACTACGCGGGTGGGGCGGCGCACTTCGAGCATCAGGATTGGCTGGGGACGGAACGGGTGCGCACCACGTATAATGGCGGCGTGGAAGCAAGCACCATTTCGCTGCCCTTTGGCGACGGCCAGGCGACCACCGGCGCGGACGGGGATGCCAATCACTACGGGATGCTCGATGCAGACCCGGAGACCGCGACCGACCACGCGCAGTTCCGGCAGTACTCCGAGGCGCAGGGACGGTGGCTTGCGCCCGATCCGTATAGCGGCAGCTACAGCATGAGGAATCCGCAGAGCTTTAATCGCTATGTGTATGCGAGCAACAATCCGCTGGCTATGACTGACGCGAGCGGGCTTTGTGATATTTGGAGTATCGTAGGATGGTCGAGTTGTCTAGGTGGTAAGTTGGTCGGACTCGGAGGGGGTGGCGGAGGGGGTGGCGGAGGTGCCTCCTCTAGCACCAGCGACGGAGGCGTTATGGTGACAACACCCAACGGTCAAGAATATCTTTACCAAGAGCAGTATTGGAACGACGAAATGCAAAACGGATACGGAGCCGGGATTTGGTTGAGTAATGGCACATCTGGAGAAGTGATGGTCACATACGATTGGTCAACTAAGTCGGTGGATACGGGAGTTGATGTGGATCTATTCCCGTCCCTGGACCTGACAGGTTTGAATTCTGACCAGATACCAAAAGGAAATGTTACAACTCAACAATCATACTCAGATCCTCTTGGCCCTATACATGAACTTGCCGTCAACGTAGTGAGAGATGTAGGGCTGTATGATCAGACGCCAGTACAGGCGCACGCACAAAAATGTGCAGGATCACTTGGCTTGATTGCTGCCAGCTACCCGGTTGGAGGAGAATCAATTTGGCTCGGCCGTGCTTTGTGGGGAATCGGTTTAGGAACAAACTTTGTTCCTAATTGGGGATGTTCTGGCTTACCGATGCCACCTCCATAGCGCGCAGGTGCGCATTCTATAGTTTTTACGATGAAGCAAGGGCTATTTTTATGGAGGCGAATGAATAACATGGCCAACGACTTGAGATTATGTGATAAGCGAGAGTCTGCCGACAAATTCCCTTTGTGGTCGGCACACTTTCTGATCACAAGCTTTTGTGGCTTAGGATGTGTCGCTTTTGACGTGTATCTCCTTTGCAGACATTCGCATGGGCAGACATTAGACGCGATTTTCTTTTTGGGAGTATTAATCCTATTCCCATTGATTGTGTCGTATTTGGAAGTGCTTCGTCATTACGCAAAGGTCAAGGGTGCATGCTCAGTACACTCAAGTGATGAAAAAGAGACAATTGATCAATTGTCTTACGCCTTTAGGATAGCCATGGCTGGTATTGCAGATGTTTTATTTTGGGCATATGCGGCCCTAATATTCGCTATGCTTTACATCTCAATCTTGCTCACACATGCGGGCGGCATGAAATAAGATTTTGTGCCTATCCTGAATTTACTCCGGCGGCACGCAGCTCTACGGGTACGTGGACGGCTGGAAGGGGAAGCAGTTGACCGGCTCCACGGATACGGTTCTTGGCCAGAGCTCGACCTACGGCTACGACGAGTTCAACCGGCTGGCCTCGCGCACGGTCACATTCGGCACAGGGCCGAACTATGGCTGGGTTTATGACCGCTACGGCAATCGCTTGCAGCAGAACGGCGTCCACTCCTCGCAACTGAGCATCAACACGGCGAACAATCAGATCACCGACAGCGGATACCAATACGACGCCGCAGGCAACATGATTCAGGATGGTCCGCTCAGTCTCGGCTTCCACAGCTACACCTTCGACGCGGAAGGCAACATCACGGCCGTGGATGGCGGCCAGACGGCGCAGTACGCTTACAACGCGCAGAACCAGCGTGTGAATGCTACGGTGGGCAGTGCGATTACAGAGTACGTCTTCAGCGCGGCGGGCCAGCGGGTCTCGGAGTGGAATGGGACAACGCGCGCCCAGATCAAAGGCAAGTACTACTGGGGCGCAAATCCCGTGGCCTACTACGCGGGCGGTGCGGCGCACTTCGAGCATCAGGATTGGCTGGGGACGGAACGGATGCGTACCACGTATAATGGCGGCGTGGAAGGCTCCTATATATCTCAGCCTTGGGGCGACGGCCAGGCGACTCAGTCCGGCACGGACACGGACGCCAACCACTACGCCCAGCTCGATCATGACGCGGAGACCGCGACCGATCACGCGCAGTTCCGGCAGTACTCTAGCGCGCAGGGGCGCTGGCTCGCGCCCGACCCGTACAGCGGAAGCTATAGCATGAGGAACCCGCAGAGCTTTAATCGGTATGCGTATGGGAGCAACAACCCGCTGGCTGCAACTGACCCGAGCGGGATGGATGACGACTGTGGGCTCGTATGTCCTACCCCCTATCCTACAATGGTGGGAACAGGCGGCGCGGCCGGGGCTAGTGATCCAGTCTATGTTGGAGATTCATATCAGAATGGCCTGTATACTGACCAGAATGGCCAATACTATAACGTTAGTAATGGATGGGCAACGCAAACCCAGACTCTTTTTGACCAACAAGGAAATGCGTATGTTCCAAATCAGAATGGAGGCCTAATATATCTGAATGGCTTTAATGCTAATATTTCTTCCAATGGGACATTTGTTTATGGCAGCCCCTCCTCTCCGGACTTTAACACATCCGGGATGATTACATCTAGGATGACAATCATTCTTGGCGGTAATGGAGGCGGCGGTGGCGGCGGTGGTGCTGCCCCAAATAACGGCACCAAACTCCAAAATCTTTCCGTGCTTGATCCCAATTACGCATTGAAGAAGCAACTTTACAAGTATTGCGGAGATAGTGCGGGGGGCAGGGTCCTTAAATCAATACGCAATGGTGCCATCTTTGGTGGCACAACTGGAGCTGTCGGGGGGGGGCTATTCGGCGAGGTTTTCGGCGGTGAGGTCTCATTTGGTACGACAGGTGTAGCGGGAGCTTATATCGGAGCCCACGTTGGAGCGGCTGTTGGGGCAATGAATGGGATTACATACGGCGCAATCAACGCCGGTGCCTGCGCCGCGCTAGGAGCCTATTGATGAGCATCCATTTCACTATTTCCAGAACTGTGAAAGACATGACTTTCGCCCAACGCCTGCTGCACAACGCGATCTGGTGGGGGATTCCGTTGCTGCTGCTTGAGTTGTGGGGAATCCCGTGGGGATCGTGGATCTTCATTTTGCTGATTGGTTTGCTACCTACAGCCCTAGGGGTATTGTGCACAGCGGCGCTGCAACACATTTACTTCTCCCAGAAGAAAAGCTCGCAGTCTTTGACCGACAATCCGCGTGACACCAGAGAACCTAGATGAAAATGCGATTCTTCGATCTGGATCGACAAGGCCGCCATCCGGGGCGGCTTTGCTGTCTCTCTGGATGGCGAACAGATCTACGGCTTTGTGGATGGATGGAAGGGGCAGCAGTTGACCGGCTCCACGGATACGGTTCTTGGCCAGAGCTCGACCTATGGCTACGACGAGTTCAACCGGCTGACCTCGCGCACGGTCAACTCCGGCACAGGTCCGAACTATCAGTGGAAGTATGACATCTACGGCAATCGTCTGCAGTAGAACATTACCGGGGGATAAGGAAGCGGCTCAACCTTTACGGCTACCGTCAACCCGGTAAACAACCAATTGGTTGGATACGGTTACGACGCCTCCGGAAACATGACCAACGACACATTCCACACATACATCTTCGATGCGGAAGGCAACATCACCGCCGTGGATGGCGGCCCGACGGCGACCTATGTTTACAACGCGCAGAACCAGCGGGTACGGGCTACAGTGGGCAGCACAAGCACGGAGTACGTCTTCAGCGCGGCGGGTCAGCGGGTCTCGGAGTGGAATAGGACGACGCGCGCCCAGTTCAAGGGCAAGTACTACTGGGACGCGAAGCCGGTAGCCTACAACTCCGGCAACGCGACGCACTTCGAGCATCAGGACTGGTCGAAGTTTCCTGCGACAGGTCTTCATCGCTGGGGACTTGTTAGAGACGGGAGAATGCCCCAGGGGTGCGGCAGGCCCTCCGCTATGGAAGCTGTCAAGCATCTGGGCAGAGCAGATAAGTTCTAAAATCGTCCTCCAGCGCCGACCATTATTCTCAATAACTTACATTGAAATAAGGCCACGCTAAACAGCCTGGGGTTCCCAAGAGGGTTCCCAATCAACGCCAGTTTCGCTGGAGGGGAGGCCCTTCAGCGGAGTGACGACTCTGTTCTCCTCTTCCTCCTCTGGTTCTGCGAATACCGCTTCGACAACCCTGCTGACTGCCTCGACATGTTCGCTCCACTAAGTCTTCAAATAGACATCCAGGGTGATGCTGCCCGTACTACCGGCGTGCCCCATGTTGTCACGGGCAACCTCGAGACGGGCGCCATAGCGCCGCATCAGGCTGGCGTGCATGGTCCGGAAGTTCTCGAAGTCAATGGTTTTGGGCAGACCGAGCCTTTCGGCCACCGGTTTCACATGCCGGTGGAGCAGATTGTGCCGATCGAGTGCCTTGCCAGACTTATTAGCAAACTGCTTTTTGTGGTAAGCGATATTGACCAGATCTATGAGGCGATGGACGAGGCGGAGCGGCGAGCCGCGTGCGGCCCTTGTGAAGTTCAAGGTTGCAGAGAATCAATGCAGCGGAAGCAACACTGGAGCATCTTATGAGTGAGAGCAGTGGGATCGATTTCGGCACGGAATTGCTTGCGCTCCCGGCGGAAGAGGAGATGGTGAAGCAGCAAGAGATCAAGAACGAATTGCTTTCTACAATGGACTTTGCCTCGGCGCGGGCGCAGCGCAACCGCGCGGCGTTGCTGGCGCCGATGGAGGGGTTGCGCACGGAAGAGGATGAGATCCGGCAGGGTGGCGGAGCAAGGGCGGCGGAGGCGCAGCACAGCAAAGGCCGGCTGACGGCGCGGGAACGGCTGAAGCTGCTGCTCGATGAAGGAACGGAGTTCGTGGAGTTGGGGCTGTGGGCGGCGCATGGGATGTATACCGAGTATGGAGGTGCGCCGAGCGCGGGCGTGGTGACGGGACTGGGGCAGGTGAGCGGGCGGTTGTGCATGATTGTGGCCAACGATGCAACGGTGAAGGCAGGCGCATTCTTCCCGATGACGGCGAAGAAGGTGTTGCGCGCGCAAACTATTGCAATGGAAAACATGATTCCGACGCTTTACCTGGTCGATTCCTCGGGCGTGTTTCTGCCGCTGCAGGAGGATGTATTTCCAGATACGGACGATTTTGGGCGCATTTTCAGAAACAACGCGGTGATGAGTTCGCTGGGAATACCGCAGATTACGGCGATCATGGGCATGTGCGTGGCGGGCGGTGCGTATCTACCGGTGATGACGGATACGGTTTTGATGACGGAAGGGTCGGGGCTGTTTCTCGCCGGGCCGTCGCTGGTGCAGGCCGCGATTGGGCAGAACACGGACCCAGAGGAACTGGGCGGAGCGACGATGCATGCGGCGATTTCGGGGACGGTTGACTTCAAGGAGCCGAACGATCACCCGTGCCTGGCGCGGATGCGGTCGTTGGTAGAGAAGATGGGCGACCGGAAAGGAACGAGCCCAGAAGTCTTTCGGCGCCGAGAGTTTGATGCGGTGCGGGATGCGCCAAAATTTGCAGCCGAGGATGTGTATGGGTTGCTGAACCCGGAGCCGGGGTCAAGCAACGTGTACGAGATGCGCGAAGTGATTGCGCGCATTGTGGACCGCAGCGAATTCGACGAGTACAAGGCGGAGTTCGGGCGCACGGTGCTCTGCGGGTATGCGTGGATTGGCGGGCGGGCTGTAGGAATCGTCGCGAACCAGAAGATCAACCAGAGCCAGACTGTGGCGATGGGGCCATCTGCGGAAATGACGCAGATGGAGGTGGGTGGCGTGATCTACACCGAGGGCGCGCAGAAGGCGGCGGGGTTCGGGCCGCCCTGGATTTCCACGGATTGGACGCGGGGCGTGGGTCGGGTGGTTGGCGGATGCAAGGGCGTTTTTCGTTACTAATCCACTCGGAAGTCCTAAACTGAAGCTAGATGAGCGCATTGGGTTGTAGTCACGAATTGACAATCAGGCGCGGACTTTGGTCAGCACATGCCTACTTACTATACAGATATGAAGTGCCGATGGCTCATTGGCAGATGGCCCCGAAGCAGTAGCCAAACGCATCCGCACCCTGTTTTTCCTCCAGATCAGAGAACCGAACGTGTGGCCGAGAGGCTCGCGCTTCGGTTTCGTACTTTCCGATTCATATTCCTCTTGAAAGGCCTAGTCAGCAAAGCTATCATTTGAACTGCGGCATGTGCTTGGTCGCACCCAATGGCAAATAAACCTGCTTAGAACGCAGCGCCATCGAATGCGCCTGGAAATCCGCGCGCAATAAAGAGCCAGGGCCGAATCCCTAACTATGCGCTGATCTCCTTTGTGGCTTTTCTATGCTGCTTGGCAGTCATTTTTTTATTGATTGCATATGCAGATAGATTGAGTCGATTTGGCTTGTTGCAGCAGGTGTACTACCTGGTCCTTGTCCTAATGGGTCTCACCGCTGCAGGATTTCTCTTTGGCGTCCTCAAATCGTCAGCAACCTGGGCCGGCAAACTCTGGGGTGGAACCCTAAGGCTCAGCGGCTCAGTTGTCGGTGCGGCTTTAGTCGTGATTGGCGGATATTACTTCATTCCAAAGGCGACATTCTTCCCGCTGACTGTTTATGTCCATGGCGAGGGTGGCCCGCAAGATATCGTGCTGCGAAACAGGGGCCGTGTTTTCCTTAAACTTGGACCGGAGATAAGTTCTGAGCTCATCGGCGAGAATGGTCAGGCTGTCTTTCCCCGCGTTCCCGCTGATTTCCGCGGCCAACAGGTACCCGGATGGATTGAATCGGACGATTATGAGGCGTCGAACACAACCGTAATGCTGGTCGGCAGCAATGTCGATCTGATTGTCAAAAAGAAGATTAAGCACTTCAAGCTGGCTGGCACTGTCCTGGACAACTACGGAAACCCTTTACCGGGTGTTCGTGTATCGTTGCCCGCGCATCACATGGAAGACACGACCGACCCCGATGGAAGGTTTGAGTTTCAGGTGACCGCCGAGCGTGAGCAGACGGTGGACCTCACCGCGGAAAAACAGAGGTATCAAACTATAAAGCTAAGCCCGACGCTGGGCGATTCCGGGGTAAACTTTTCCCTCAAGGGGGTCGGCAATGCGGCGCACTAGCCTTCTCCTTGCAAGTTTCCTATTCTGCCTCGCATACGCCCAAGCGCAAAGGGAACTGCTGGGCAAGTTGGTAAAAGGCGATGATCAGTCGCGGGTTCCCGTCGACAATGTCAGCGTCAGTCTCGAAGAGGATGGTAGTCAAGATGTGACCAAAAACGGCGGGCTTTTTCAGCTGTTTCTTTCTGACGTTCTCAAACCGGGAGTCGAGGTAACGATCACCGTCACGGTGCCCGGATATGCGGTCTACGAACCTCCAGGAGGGAAGCTGATTGTTCCTGTGGATTTAATTCACAGAAAAGAAATCCAGCTTTTGCCCAAAGGCTCTCCAAAGTTCCTTTCGGATGCACAGCTTCGAGCATTCATCGAACGCACGGCAAATGAATTAAGCCGGTCAGCCACCCAACCGGATACTAAGAAGCCGCTGGATCTAAGCCGCTACATTAAGGATTGGGCCGTCCAATATGGCTTTAGCGTCGATCAGGTACAAGGGGAAGTAAATCGCTGGGCGTCCGAAGTGGAATCCAGGAAATCCAGCGCGTACGATCTTGCATTGGCCGCCTTTGCCCTGAAGAACTTTAGTGAGGCCCACGATCGGGCAATGGACGCTGCTGCGGGAGATGAAGACCATTTGGCGTCCCTGCAAAAGCAACAGCAGGAGGGTATCAACCGCATCATTCGCGACTATCGGCTGGCGGGTGACGCGGCCTACAACGCGCTGGATTTTGCCAAGGCCTCGGATGCATACCAAAGGGCCCTTGCCCGTGTCTCCCAGGACGGGCAGGGCGCGCAGTGGGCGGGCTTTCAGTTGCAAATTGGCAATGCTGAAGCCGCGCTAATCTCGCGCTCCGAAGGCACAGCAATCTCCGCTCATGAAAAATCGGCCCGAAACGCCTATCTGGCCGCATTGACCGTTTACACTCGTGAGCAACTGCCCCAGGACTGGGCGATGGCCCAAAATAGCCTGGGCATCGCGCTCGACGATCTGGCGGGACGCAGTGAAGGGGTTCAAGCCACGCAGTATCTGCAGCAGGCGGTCGACGCCTGCCGCAGCGCCCTGCAGGTTTACACCCGCGAGCAACTGCCCCAGGGCTGGGCGGCGACCCAGAACAACCTGGGCAGCGCGCTCCGAGATCTGGCGGGACGCAGCGAAGGAGCTCAGGCCTCCCAGTATCTGCAGCAGGCGGTCGACGCTTACCGCAGCGCCCTGCAGGTGAGAACCCGCGAACAACTGCCCCAGGACTGGGCGACGACCCAGAACAACCTGGGCATCGCGCTCGACAATCTGGCGGGACGCAGCGAAGGGGCGCAGGCCTCCCAGTATCTGCGGCAGGCGGTCACCGCCTACCGCAGCGCCCTGCAGGTTTACACCCGCGAGCAACTGCCCCAGGACTGGGCGGCGACTCAGAACAACCTAGGCGCCGCGCTCGACGATTTGGCGGGACGCAGTGAAGGGGTGCAGGTTTCGCAGTATCTGCGGCAGGCGGTCGACGCCTACCGCAGCGCCCTGCAGGTTTACACCGAATCGGCGTTTCCCGCGCGATGGGCGGCAGTAGCCTGGAATTTGGCGAGCGTTTACGAGGCCAAGAGAGATTGGGTTGACGCTTACAAATGCTATGAGCAGCTCTTGAGCCACGATCCAACTAACCAGTTCCTGCAAGCCAAGGTCAAGGAAATGTCGGGGAAAGGGTAGCCTTAACCGTCAATTCTCCGTTTGCTCCATTTATGCCAAATCCCACTCTCCACTAGCAAGATGAAGTCCCCCAAGCGCCGCGACACCTTGTCATAGAGGAGCGAACCGGTACTGAGGGGAGAATCCCAGAAAAGCGAAGCTCTGATTCGCATTTGTACCTTTTCGACGAGCACATAACCGCCAAGGCACTCATCGAAGCGCGGATAGGTACTGAGATGTCGCCTTTTCGGTCCTGATCGCCGCAGGGCTTGTCGGACGTGTCTACCGAATTGCCTTCCCAAACATGCGATCCATCCAGGTACTCTATATGAAGGTAAAGGGTTGCAAGCCCTTCCGGTTTATCGCCCGGGGTTATAAGGCGCGGTCGCATCCATCGGCTGGCATCGATTGCGTATATTCGGAATATCGAATACACTCCAACCTATGCAGGAGATGCTGCGCACATATAAGGCCAATATCTTTCGCGCACTCTCTCATCCTACCCGCATTGCTATCCTTGAGCTGTTGCGCGATCGCGAGATCTCCGCGCGGGCTATCCAGGAGAAACTCGGCCTCGAACAAGCGAATCTCTCGCAGCACCTGGCAATTCTGAGAAGCCACCAGATTGTCGTGAACCGCAAAGACGGGAACCAGGTGTTCTATTCCATACGAAATCCGGTAATGGTTCAGGTTCTGGACATCATGCGACGGTACATTCAAGGCAGCCTCGCGGACGCTGTTCAGATGCTCGAGGAAGTGGAGGGTGAGGTATCTCGCCTATGATTGCGGCACTTTTCCTGAGCGGAATTATCGTCTGGCTTGCGGGTGCAACGGCCTCTCTGGTTCTGTGGCGCAAATCGGCGGCTGCTCGCCGAGTGGCCTGTGGAGCGGCGCTGGCAGGCTCGCTGCTTGATCTGGCTGCATCTGCGTTCGCAATCTTCAACAACAGCCCTGTGGTGATTGGCCTTCCATTCGGCAACCCAGTCTTTTCCTGGGCCGTCAGAATTGACCCATTATCGGCATACTTCAACGTGACGCTCGGAGTGCTGGCTGCCGCCGTGTCGCTCTATTCGTTTGGGTACCTGCGAGAGATGGAAGGCCGCCGCAACCTGGGCGCCTTTGGCTTCTTCTTCAACCTGCTACTGATGAGTCTGGCGCTGGTCTTTACCGCGTCCAACGTCTTCTTCTTCCTGGTGGCGTGGGAGGTGATGGCGCTCGCGGCGTTCTGCCTGGTCAGCTTCGAACATGAAAAGAAAGAAGCGCGCAACGCCGGAGTGCTCTTCCTGGTCATGTCACACGCAGGCACAGGTCTGTTACTGATCGCGTTTCTGGTTCTCGCGTCGGTCAGCGGCAGTCTGGATTTCTCGAGCTTTCATCTGCTGGCATCAACGATGACGTCGCTCCAGCAGGGCGCGATCTTTCTGCTTTTTCTCTTCGGCTTCGGCGTAAAGGCGGGGCTGGTCCCGGTTCACATCTGGCTTCCTGAAGCGCATCCGGTGGCACCCAGTAACGTCTCGGCTTTGATGTCCGGCATCGTGATCAAGACCGGAATATACGGCATGGCGAGGGTCTTCTTCGATTTCTACGGGCCGCCTCCGCTTTGGATGGGAACCATTGTGCTGGCGTTAGGTGTGGTTTCCGCATTGCTCGGAGTCCTCTATGCGCTGATGGAGCACGACCTCAAGCGTTTGCTGGCTTGGCATAGCATCGAAAACATCGGCATCATCCTCATGGGCTTCGGCGCGGCGCTGATGTTTCGCGCTCTGGGACAGGCGAATCTTGCCGCCCTTGCCCTGATCGCCGCGTTCTATCACACCTTCAACCATGCCGTCTTCAAGGGGCTGCTGTTTCTCGGCGCTGGTTCCGTGGTGCAGGCGACGCATACGCGCAACATGGAGAAGATGGGTGGACTGATCCGGCTCATGCCGGTGACGGCCATTTGCTTCCTGGTGGGCGCAGTAGCAATTTCAGGGCTGCCTCCGCTGAACGGATTTGTGAGTGAGTGGCTTACATATCAAGCGCTACTGGCCGGTTTCGGCACCACGCAGAGCCTGACGCGATTGATGTTCCCCATTGCCGGTTCACTGCTGGCACTGACCGCGGCCCTGGCTGCAGCCTGTTTCGTCAAGGCTTTCGCGATTCCGTTTCTCGCGCTCCCACGCAGCGAGCAGGTCGCGGATGCGCGCGAAGCCACACCTTCCATGCGCGCCGGAATGGCAGTCCTGGCGGTGGGATGCGTCGCACTGGGCCTGGGCGCCACATGGCTCGTGCGGGTCTTCGATCCCATCACGCAGCAGATACTTGGCGTTCACGCAAGTTCGGCGATGGTAATGGCTCGCGGCCTGGCGCTCTCGCCAGGTACATACCATGGCGGCACCATATCGACCGTTGGGATGGCACTGCTCTTTCTGGTTGCCGGCGTGGCTATTGCGCTACCGCTGGCCATGCGCTGGAAGCGTCGCAGCGTCATAGGGCCAGCGTGGGATTGCGGCCTTCCAGGATTGACCGCGGACAACGAATATACCGCAACAGCTTTTTCAAAACCTTTGCGTTTGATCTTCTCCGCCCTCTATCGCCCACGCCGTGAGATTCAGGCGGAATACGAAGTTTCGCCCTACTATCCCCGCGCGATTCGCTTCGAGAGCGAGATTGAATCCACATTTGTAAAGCACTTTTACGAGCCGCTGATGCTGCGGATCATGGCCACGGCAAATCGCATGAGGGCCATTCAGGCAGGCAGCATCAACGCTTATCTCGCCTACATTTTCATCACACTAATCCTGCTGCTGTTGTTCGGAGTGCGCGGATGAGAGAGCAAATTATGGCACGAATCATCGAATCCGTAGCGCAACTCTTTCTGCTGCTCGTGCTCGCGCCGCTAGTCACGGGAGTCATACGTACCTTGAAGGCGCGGCTGCAAACACGGCGCGGCCCCGGCATCTTTCAGCCTTACAGGGATCTTTACAAGCTCTTTCGCAAGGGGATGGTAATTCCAGAGACCGCATCGTGGATCTTTACGGCAACCCCTTGGATCGTATTCTCCAGCACAATTTTGGCGGGGCTGATGATTCCTATGGTCGCCGCAGACGCGCCGCTTGGTCTGTTTGGTGGCGTGCTGGCTGTGATCTACCTGCTGGGGCTGGGCCGCTTCTTTCTGGCGCTCAGCGGACTGGATACCGGTAGTTCATTCGGCGGACTCGGCAGCAGCCGGGAGATGACCATCTCAGCCCTCGCGGAACCGGCCATGATGCTGGCCATCTTCACAGTCGCCATCGGCGCAGGATCTACGGGTCTGACGGAAATTGCCGGAGCTGCGATTGGACAGACGTGGCGCTTTCTCGCTCCCGCGCAGATGTTTGCCTTCGCCGCGCTGGCGCTGGTGCTGATTGCGGAGACGGGCCGAATCCCGGTGGACAACCCGGCCACTCACCTCGAGTTGACAATGATTCACGAGGCCATGATTCTCGAATACTCTGGCCCGTATCTGGCGCTCGTTGAATGGGCGGCCTCCATCAAGCAGCTCGTTCTGATGACGCTGTTGATCAACTGTTTCTGGCCGGTTGGCCTGCAGCCGTCGTGGTTCGGATTTGGCGCTCTTATCGGAGTAGGCTGGCTGCTCGCGAAGCTGCTTTTTTTAAGTAGTGCAATTGTACTTCTGGAAACCGTGAACGCCAAGATGCGGCTCTTCCGCGTACCTGAGTTACTCGCAGTGGCCTTTACTTTGGGTACGCTCGCACTGGTTTCCACCTTCCTCTTTTGATGCATATGAGACAGTTTCTGGACGTACAACTCGGCGAACGAATCGTCACTCTGATGGCTGCGCTGGTGCTGGTTCTGCAGATAGCGGTGGTGGCCCAGCGCTGGATCGTCACCCACATCCGCATCTTCGCGATTCAATCGTTTTTACTCGCCATGATTGCCGCCACCATCGCCTGGTTCAACCATGCGCCGCATATCTATGTCGCCGCCGGGCTCACGCTGGTAGTGAAGGTGATTTTGGTGCCCATCTTCCTTGAACGCCTGGTGGTGCGCATGGAGATTCGAGAGGAGATCAAGCCGATCATCAACGTGCCGCTCTCTGTGTTGATTTCTGGCGGGCTGACCTTGGTGGGTTATGTTGTTGCGGAGTCGTTCTATCACCCGGACGAGACCGGGCTGGGCCACAACGAACTTGCCGTCGCCATCTCTCTCTTCCTGATAGGCTTCTTTACCATGATCAACCGCCGCAAGGCGCTGACGCAGGTACTGGCCCTGCTGTCCCTGGAAAACGGCCTCTTTCTCGCGGCCATCTCGCTCACCTATGGGATGCCGCTGATTGTCGAACTTGGAATTCTCTTCGATGTGCTGGTTGCTGCGATGGTGATGGGCATTTTGATCTACCGCATACGCGAGACCTTCGAGTCGATAGATGTGAGCCGGTTGCGGAGGTTGCGAGGATAGGATGCTGCTGATAGCTCTATTACTGATCCCCGTTGCCACCGCCGTAGCGTCGTTCTTCGTGCGCCGCCGCAAAGAAATGGAAGCGGTCAATCTGGCCGGCTTTGGCTTGCTCACTGTCATTGCTATCGCGCTGGCTGCGCAGGTGGTGGCCCGCGGTACGGCAGCGCTGGCAAATGGTTTCTTTTATGCCGATGCGCTGAGCGCGCTGGTCATACTGCTGACCGCATTGACTGCGCTGGTTTGCGCGACTTACTCGGTCGGTTACTTGCGCGACGACCAGCAAAGTGGGGAACTCGGCGACGACCCCAGCGGCAATGAGCAACTCGCACAGCTACGCATGTATTACACACTCACGCCCTTGTTCGTGTTTTCCATGATGTTCATGGCAGTGGCCAACAATCTGGGAGTGATGTGGGCGGCGATTGAAGCTACGACGCTGATCTCGGTCTTCCTGGTCACCTTCTACGGCAAGGTCACCTCGCTTGAGGCGGCCTGGAAATACGCCATCATCGGCGGCGTTGGATTGTCGATGGCGCTCTTCGGCACCCTGGTGACTTACTACGCGGGCCATCGCCTTTCCGGCTCCGATGCGCTGGCCGGGTTGAACTGGTCCGTGCTGGCGCAGCATGCCGAACTACTCGACAAGACCTCAATGCGGCTGGCTTTCGTTCTCATTCTCATGGGTTATGGAACCAAGGCAGGCCTTGCGCCCATGCACACGTGGAAGCCGGATACTTATAGCGAAGCCCCGGTGCCTTCCGCCGCGATTCTTTCTACGGCAATGCTCAACTGCGCACTCTACGGCCTCATCCGTTTCTACATCCTTACCAGCCGCTCTCTTGGCGCGGAGTACCCGGGCCGTCTCCTGCTGCTCTTCGGCCTGCTCTCGATGGGCATCTCGGTTCCATTCATCCTGGTGCAGAAGAACTATCGCCGCCTGCTGGCCTATCACACCATCGATCATGCCGGTATCATGGTCACAGCGCTGGGAATCGGCGGCGCGCTGGGCACGCTAGGTCTGATGTTGCACATGACCTTTCACACCATCGCAAAGTCGCTGCTGTTTCTATGCGCGGGCAATGTACGGCAGCACTTCAAGACCGACCTTTTCTCTGAGATCAAAGGCAGCGTAATCCGGGTCATGCCGCTGACCGGCGTTGTTTTTCTCATGGCTATGCTGGCCATCATCGGCATGCCGCCGTTCTGTCTTTTTCAGAGCGAGTTTCTGATTGTGCGCGCGGCCTTCGATGGCGGACATCTTCTCTCCGGTGTACTCTTCGTGCTCTTCGGGACGGGCGTTTTCGCGGGCGCGCTGCTTCACGTTGGCGGCATGATCCTCGGCCCCAAAGGCGACATGCCGGTTGCGCCGCGCCGTCCCTGGCGCGATGGTTCGTTGCTCGCATTGGCGGCGGCGCTTGTGGTTATCGGATTCTGGTTGCCGGCTCCATTGCTTGAGCTGATTCGCGGAGCGGCGAAGGTGGTGAGCGGGCAATGACGACATTCTTTGAAGAACTTCACGATCGCTTTCCGGGCCTGGTCCGCTCCGTTGAGGAAGCTGTCTCCGGGCAGGTTGTGGTTCTGTTGAACGGCCCCGACGTGACAGCATTAGCCCGCTACTTTAAGACCATGCACCAGGCAAGAATCGTGACTGTCTTCACCGAAGATCGGGCAAAAGCCGAAGGCGCCTTCTATAACTACTATGTTTTCGACCGGCCCGGCGATGCTAGCTGGGTGATCTTGAAGGCTCCCATTCCTGAGCGATATCCCTCCTTCCCCTCGCTGGCCGCGGAGTTTCCGGCTATCAACTGGCAGGAACGCGAGATTCAGGATTGGTTTGGCCTGGAAGCAGTCGGGCATCCGAATCCGCGTCGTGTCGCATTGCACGATAACTGGCCCGACGTGCATCCGTTGCGCAAGGACTTTCTACTCGACACAGTGCTGCCCCCGTTTGAAGGAGATCGGCACGTCTATCGGCCTACCTACGGAGAGGGCGTCTTCCAGATACCCGTTGGCCCGGTTCATGCCGGCATCATCGAGCCTGGCCATTTCAACTTCGCCGTCGCCGGCGAGCCGATCCTCTACCTGCAACTTCGCATGTTTTATACGCACAAGGGAACCGAGAAGCTCTTCGAGAATCTCCCCGTTCACCGCGCGGTCTTTCTGGCAGAGAGCATCTCGGGTGACTCGGCCTTCTCCCACGGCACCGCATTCTGCCAAGCCGTCGAGCTGGCAGCGGAGATCGAAGTGCCGCTGCGCGCGCAATTCATGCGCACCATCCTGCTTGAATTGGAACGAATTGCAAATCACGTTGCCGATGTTGGAGCCATCGCCACCGATGTGGGATTTGTGATTGCCAATGCCCATGCCGGACGCGTGCGAGAGATTGTGCTGGGGCTGAACGAGACTCTCACCGGAAGCCGGGTTTTGCGCGCCATGGTCGCCATCGGCGGCGTGCGCAGGGATTGGCAGCCAGATCAGGTCGTGGCCGTCGAAAAAACGCTCAAAGTCGTAGAGCGAGAGTTCAGCGATCTGGTGGCGATCATTCATTCCTCCGATTCCACACGCGACCGTCTGGAGCACACTGGAATCCTGCGCCCGGAGAAGGCGTTAACGCTGGGAATCGTCGGCGTTGCGGGACGAGCATCAGGCGTCGATCGCGATGTCCGCCGCGATCATCCCTATGGGGCGTACGGCCAACTTCCCTTCAAAGTCCCGGTATACCAGGCAGGAGATGTGCGCCATCGAATGCAAGTCCGCATCGATGAAGTGGGCGAATCGATTCAATTGATACGCGCGGCGGTTGCTCTGTTGCCCGAGGGTTCATATCGCGCCCCAAATCAGCCCCTACCACCGGGCCGATGTGCGATGAGCGCCGTCGAAGGGTGGCGTGGCGAGATCATTCACTGGGTCCGGATCGGCGAAGATAATCGCATCGAACGCTGCAAGGTAAAGGATCCTTCCATCAACAACTGGCCAGCCATTGTGGAAGCAGTCGAAGGCAACATCATTGCGGATTTTCCGGTGATCAACAAGAGTTTCAACCTCTCCTACTCGGGGACGGATCGGTAAACGATGTTCAAGATCCTCCAAAAATCGTTCAAAGTTGGCACGGCGACGGCCGGTTATCCTAGTGTTGCGCCGCGCCTTGCCGAGCAGTTTCGAGGATGCCCGGAGTTTGACTTCGAGGCCTGGAGCGATGCGCGTCCCGCGGCCGAGGCCTGCCCTACTGGAGCCATCGCAATCAAGGACACCAACGGCACGCGGCAAGTCACCGTGGATTATGGCCGCTGCATCTTTTGCGGTGAGTGCGAGGCAGCCTCCGCCGACGGCGCAGTGCGCATGACGCGCAACTTCGAGCTTGCAGCCACGGATCGCCGCGACCTGATTCATATCGCCGAATACGCGCTTCGTCCCGACGGCACACACGCCGGGCTGCAATCGACCACCAGCGGCCCCGGCTCCGAAGAGCCCGCCAAGCGGATTGCTACGGCAATTCATAAATTACTGGGCCGGTCGCTGGCGATTCGCCAGGTGGATGCCGGCTCATGCAATGGCTGTGAGCAGGAGATCGTGGCATTGAACAATCCGGTTCACGACATCGAACGCTTCGGCATCCACTTTGTGGCCTCGCCGCGTCATGCGGACATGCTGCTGATCACCGGTCCGGTCACGCGTAACATGGAGCTTGCGCTGCGCAAGACCTGGGCCGCAACGCCGGATCCGAAGGTTGCAGTTGCTGTGGGCGCATGCGGCATCAGCGGAGGCATCTTCGGAACGAACTACGCCTTGTTGGGCGGAGTGGATGCGGTGATTCCAATTGACGTTTACATCCCAGGATGTCCGCCCCGCCCGGAAGCACTGCTCCAAGGGATCCTGCTGGCATTGGGCCAACTGCAACAGCGCATGGGCTTCCATCCGCACAGATGAACCTTGCGCAAGATGGCCGCCAGCGCCACCTTGCGGCGCTGTACGTAACGGCGCACAGTGGCCTCTCCTACTCTGACCTGTGGGCGCTCCTGCCCAATCCGCTGCCAGATCCGCCGTGCCGTATGCCTCTGCTTCTTAGGCGCCTTCTCGTCACCGGCCAAAATCCCGTCAATAAAGTCCTTCACTGGCCCAGGCTCGGACAACTCCGATCCGCTTGCTTCCGCTTCGGCGGCGTCGCGCACCCTAGCGCCTGCCGAACCATCCGCCGATGAACACACAGCTTCTTCGACACTCCCTGGATCGTCCTCGCCCCGTGCGTGTACTTCTGCGTGATCTCTTCAAACAGCTCCATCTTCGTTCTCCTGTCCTTCGGTCTCCCTGTCGGTTCCGCCGACAGGGTACCCGATTAGTGAATCAAGGTGGGCCAAATCAAACGAGCACAAGTGGGCCAGTTCAGAGTAGCGAAATCAGCGAGGGCACCCAATCAATCCTTCGGTCTGGCTTGCGGCGCCCGGCTTCTGGAGGCCTTTGTTCCAGAGACGGCTTGAAGGTGTGATGTGAAGGGCCTCTCGGTGGCTCCATCTGTCGTCAGAGCAGATCGCGAGGGCATCTGCAAACAAGTGAGAACAAAGACGGAGCGAGCACTACTGTCGGATTAGTAGTCGACTAATCTACCTAACTCAACTGATCTCAATACACATTTCTCTCGTGCTATTGGTTCTGCGAGGCTTATGTCGGGCACTTTATCTGCTCCCAAAAAAGGTCAATCGATTTATTGAATTCTGTTGAAATTTGGTGAGAATGACTGTTTTGATTGAACTTATTACCGTGCGCACGCCTATCCTTGTTGTCTATGTGGCTCTTGGCTGATTTGACGGCTACAAAATCGACTACAGCCGGGTGAGGTGAACATATATGAAAACATCCCGTCACTCTCAGTTTTACCAGGTCACAGCCGCTGTGCCTGTGCCCGCGGAGGGAATGGTGTAGCTGTGCTGCACGCCCTCTGAGGTGATCGACCCGTTGCTGTGCAGCACGAAGAACTGAAACTGCACAGTAGCTCCAGCCGGGACGGAAACGGTCTGTAGCGCGCTGCCTGCGGCTGGAATCGTTACCGGCCCGATGGCGCCATTCCATGTGGTCGCCCCGTTGCCCAGTTCCGCCACGTTGCCCGTGAGCATGATGACATCCGTGCCGGCCAGCGCAGGAGTGCCGCTTACGGTGAAGTTGACTGGAATCAATTTCGACGAACTCACCGTGAACGGGGCCGCGTTGGAGGTTGCCGTTCCCTGAGTCACGGTCACCGTGGCTGCTCCGGCGGCAAGCGCCGGGACTACTGCTGTGATTTGTCCATTGCTCCAGTTGGTCACGGTTGCGGGCAAGGTTGTGGAGTCGACGATAAAGTTCACCGTTCCCGCCGTCGCGCCAAAGCTTGCGCCGCTGATGGTCACCGCTGCTCCCGGATTGGCGGCGCGTGGAGTCACGCTGCCGATCGAGGGTGGCACACTGCCGGCTGAGACCCAGATGGAAACACTGCGATGTGGCAGGGTGAAGTTAGTTACCGGGTTATTGTTACCCGCAAGGCCATTGACTGCGATTCCGAGTCCGCCCATGGTTTGTGCCAGATAGTCTGTATAACTCCCAGGCGGCAGATAAGTATAGAGGCCGGAGATGGCCTGGTCAGTGGATGGGTTCTTGTTAATGGCCACCAAGACGACATTTGTGCCTAATTGGCGCTCGTATATGTATACGTCGTTGTTGATCCAGCGCTGGGTCATGGCGCCATAGGCCACCGCCGGATTGGCTGCGCGTAGCGCGGCAAGATACTGGATAAGTAGAGTGGCGTCATTGAATGTGAAACTTGTCATGCCGTTACGGTTGTACGGCACTACTCCGTCATTCGTATTGTTGTAAAGATATTGTTCGTCGCCGTAGTAAAGCACCGGCACGCCGCGGCAGGTGAGCAGGAAGCTAATGGCCTGCTTGACCGCCATCCGGTCCGCACCCTTCGACAGGATGCGCGGATTGTCGTGGTTATCGAAGAAGGTCACCAGGTCGTTGGGCTGCTTAAAGGCCTGCGCCGGGATTGTCGACGAGCCCGCATCCTCCAGCGTCAGTTCATTGTCTATATCGTAAAAGCTGCTGCCGGCGCCGAAGACATCGGCCAATTGCCAGTAGAGCGTGTAGTCCAGCAGGTTCATCCCGCTGTTGTTGGAAAACTTCACCGAATCCGGATACAATGCATCTCCAGAGCCTTCATCCCATTCGCCGAAGATGAAAGGCTGTCCCGGCATTCTGGCTGGGTTTGAGGCGCCGTTCCAATTGGCGATGGCGTTTTCCAGGCTGTATTCCCACCCCCAGTTCGTTTCCATGACAGCGTCGAAACGAAAGCCGTCGACGCCGTGAGCCAGGAGATTTGTGATAGCAGCCTTGAGATACGAATCTACCCAAGGATTGGTCTGGTCCAGGTCCGCCAGGCTTTCCAGCGTATAGTACTGCACCTGGTAGCGGTCTTCGTAGCTACTGATATTCGGGTTGTGATGATAGTAGGGAGTCGCTCCGGTGTCGGTCGAGTAGGTGGTAACCAGCGTTCCATTGTCATAGAGCGATCCATCCTCGCCGGCGCCGATAGGATTGGAGTCGTTGGCGGGAAAATCCACATAGACCCGAATGCCATCGGCGTGAGCCGCCGTGACCAGGTTATCGAAGGCCGACCAACTGTTGGTGTCGTCGCCGAAATGTTCGTCGATCTGCATCCAATCGCGCGTCCAGTAGCCGTGATAGCCGGTTTCTCCGTTGCTTGCTCCTGCATTGACACGGATGTTATTCATAGGCGGCGAAATCCAAATCCCAGCCACGCCCATCGATTGCAGATAGCTCAGTTTTTGCTGAATCCCCGCCAGGTCGCCGCCCCAATACAGATTCCAGTCGGCGTTCGCGGGGTTTGCAAAACCGTTGGCGTCATAGAGGCCGGGACTCTCCGAAGGATTGTTGTTGGTCGTATCGCCGTCAAAGAAGCGGTCGGTCACGATCTGGTAGATGAATCCCTGGTGGATATCCGTGATCGGAGTAATCGCCGGAGCAGCGGGGAAATTGATGGTATAAGACGCCGAGGCGACGCTGCTGTTGGTGTAGCCGCTGACCACGGCCAGGGCCTCAATGGTCGTGGTGGCAGCCACGGGGATGGGTGCGGAATACGCCGCCGAAGCGGTCGTCGGCGTAGTGCCGTCGGTTGAGTAATAAATGGTTGTCCCGGCGGTCGTGTCCATGATCGCAACGCTCTGCAACGTTGTGTACGCGCCCGTGCTGACCGAAAACGTAGGGGGTGCCACCTGCAGCGTAACCGGCGAAGTGCCGCTTCCACTGCCTCCGCCTCCACACCCGGCCAACAGCGCCGCAACCGCCAACATCAACGGCACACTCCTGGATCGAATCAACCCATACCATGCGCGCATCACCGAAAATCACCTCGATGGAGAATCTCGTTCATCCGCCGCAGGACAATACTTACCTAACTGCCGGCCTTACGCATTCATCTTGACAGGAAGAATCTCCCCGGAGATTTCGTCGGCCTTGCTGAAACGAGCGGCGGTTCAATGCACATCGAAGATCGTCATCGATGCCGCCGGCTCTTCGATATGCAGCTTTCCTCCACTGAACACCGGAGCAATTCCCGTAGCCGGCGACGAGGCCTGAAACTCCGCGCACCCGGCCAGCGCCGTCTCTTCCACCGGCAGGTCCACAACTTTGCTCCGATCAGCTTTGTTCACCACGATCAGCAACCGGCCACTGGAGTGATCCGGCGCGCAGCCCGCCTCGTCCGGCGAGCGGACAAACGCTAAGACATCCTCATCGGCAAAGAGGTTCTGCTCAATTCCTGTTTGCAGTACCGGGTGCGTTGAACGCAACTTGAGCAAGCTGGAGGTCCAGGCAAAGACTTCATCCTCCGAGGCCGTGCGGCCTGTCTTGGTGAAGGCATTGCGCGCGTCCCCAGGAAAGCCGCCGGGAAAATCGCGGCGATTATCCGGATCCGCACCGCCCTGCATCCCGATCTCATCTCCGGAATAAATCTGCGGCATCCCACGTAGTGTGCTAACCAAGCCGAGAGCCAGCTTGAGCTTTGCTACTGAACCATTGGCCTCCGTGAGGAAGCGCGTGGTATCGTGGTTGCCAATGAATGGAACCAGCCGCTCGGGATGCGGATAGAGCGCATCCTGGCGCAGGACTTCGGCTAGCTTCGTCATGGGTTTGCCATGAGTCAGAACATCTCGGATGGCGAAGAACACCGGGAAATCGAAGGGCGTGTCCAGCCCCGTGTCGATGCCGCGATGCGCTGCTCCTCCCGCGAAGAACGAGGTAACTTCAGGATCGCCATTATAGATCTCGCCTAAGGTGGTCAGGCGCGGGTAGACGCCGTGCAGCGTGGCATGAAAATCGCGCCAGAAGGCGCGGCCCACATAGGGAAATGTATCCAGGCGGATGCCGTCGAGGTTGACCGTTTCAACCCACCACAACGCGTTCTGGATCAAGTAGCGCGCGACCAGCGGATTCTCCTGGTTCAGGTCGGGCATCTCATTGGTGAACCAGCCGTCAGTGATGGCGCTCCATGCCTGCCGGGGCGCGTGCGGGTCCACAAGCTCATAAAAGTTGAACTGCGTCAGGCGATGATTTGCGAGCGTGCCATGAAACCACTCTGGTGCGGGCGGGTCAAGCACCCACGGATGCTGAATGCCGATTTGATTGGGGACCAGGTCGATCACCAGCTTAATGCCTTTGGCGTGCAGCGCATCGGAGAGATGGCGATAATCCTCAATGGTGCCGAAGTGCGCATCCACGGCATACAAATCTGTAGCGGCGTAGCCATGATAAGACTCCGGCATCGCGCCATTCGTGGCGACAGGCGTGGTCCACAACGCGGTTACGCCAAGCTCCTTCAGAAAGTCAATATGCTGCTCGATGCCGGCGAAATCTCCTCCATGCCAGCCCTTCGCGGCAGCGCGATCGTTGACGGGATAATACTTGGCCGGATTACCCTCGGCGAAACGGTCGGTCATGACAAGGTAGAGCACGTCGGCGGAAGAGAAGCCCTGATGCGCGTTTGGATCGCGTGAACGCTCGGCCAGTTGGAAGGCGTGGCGCGCCGTGCCTTGATTGTTTGTGGCCTTCACCATAAGGGTTTGCGGCGCTGCATCCGCAATTTTTAACCACAAGAAAGCCCAATGGCCGTTCTCCGAGGCCTGCGTGCGGTCGAGTGTTACGCCTGCGCCGTCGAGCGTGAACCGCGCGCCCTTCAAGCCCTCCCCGTGCACGAGAAGCATGGGGTCGGGAAGGCCGATCCACCATCCCGGCGGATCGATCTTGTCAATGCTCGGAGCCAGCGGGCGCAGAGCCTGTTGAGGTTGAGCCTGCGTCCAAGATGCGGCAGGCGCGAAAAATATCCAAAAAACCAGTATGAAATAGGGCCGAAATCGCACAGCATTCTCCGAAGATCGCTTCTCTGCAAAGCAAGCGAACCATCATTACCTCGCCTTTGCAGTTACGCACAAGAGGAGGGCTGAATCGGGAGAGAAAGCCCGCGGCAGCACGAAGACCGCCGCGGGGAAAGCAAATGCAATGACGCGATCAGAAAGTGAAGCGAAGCGCTCCCTGTAGTTCACGCTCAGAGTGCTGACGTGTTCCGTTGATTTGACCGAAATTACCGTCATTGTAACCGGAATCCGGATTGGTAAATTCCGGGTGGTTGAGCAGGTTATAGGCCTCAAAGCGAAGCTGCCCCATAACCCTCTTTGTTATGGGAACGTTCTTGAAGAGCGAGGCCGTTAACTGGTTATAGCCAGGACCTGGGATGGTATTTCTGGCTAAGGTTCCGGGACGCGTATAGACTGCGTTCCCGCCCACAAGCACTGTTGGCGGAGCGGTAAACGCGCTGGTCTTGAACCACTGGTAGGTACCATTGGCGTTTTTCGTCATCTCGCCAATGCTCGCACCGCCTGAATAGTCCGGGCGATTGCCGGGGCTGCTGCCGCTGGCGGGGTTGATGGTGATGTTATCGGGCGTGCCCGTTCCGGCTACCCAGAAGGGGTTAAATTGCCATCCGCCCACGACGTAATCGACGCCTTTGGGAACGTTGCCGGCAAATTGTTTGCCACGGCCGAAAGGCAGTTGATAAAGGATGGAGATGGTAACTGCCTGACGCTGGTCGTTGTCGCTGTTGCCATAGTTGGCATGGAACAAAGGGCCATTGGCGGTCATGAAGATAGTGGAAGCGCCGGTTTGCGAATAGGCGCCGGTGGCATCGTCGAGGCCATGACCCCAGGTGTAGGCAACGGTAGCCAGCAGTCCATGGCTCAGCGTGTGATTGAGCCGGGCTTGCAAGGCGTTGTATTTGAAGGTGCCGTTGTTGGTGTTGACGGTGACACCGAGACCCTGCGGGCCGAAGAACTTGGCGCCGGTGACCAACTGGTTGTTGGTGTAGTTGTAGGTGTTGGTTTCATGATCGGCCTTGGCGCCTACATAGCCCACATCGACGACGGTGTTCAATCCGAACTGGTGTTCGAACTGCAGATTCCACTCCTGGACAATGGAGGTTGGGTCCTTGGGACTGTAGGAGATCACACTGGCGTTGGTTGGTGCGGCTTCAATCGCCGTGTTGGGGTAAGTGGGCAACGGCAGGGCCGTTTGAGTCGCGGTATTATTCAGGGTGTTCTGCGCAACTTGCCCGGTGAAAGTGACTCTATAGCCGCTGTATGCGGAATAGGAGGCAGTTCCATTGAAGTCCGGGTTGTTGCTCAACACGTCGCCGACGCCGCCACGAACCTGGTAGTAGAAGATCCCGTATCCGCCGCGCATAATATTGGTGTGCTTGCCGGTCAGATCATAGGCAAAACCAATGCGAGGAGCGAAGTTGTTGCGGTTTGTGTCGATCAGGGACCGAGAATTTCCGTTTTGCCCTGCCCGCAAGAGCGCGCCCGTGGTCAGACTGAAGTTCGACTGATAATTGTTAGCCTCGACCGGGTAGGTATAAAGGTCATAGCGAAGGCCGAGGTTGAGGACCAGCCGGCGGTTGACCTTCCAGTCGTCCTGAGCAAAGTATCCCGTCTCCCAACTGCTGGTGTCGAAATACGAAGTTGAGTTGGAGATCTGGTAGTTGTCCATGAAACCCGCAACGACTTCCGAAGCTTCATAACCGGTAAAGTCCCCGGTGCCTGGGCCGGTAAAGAAGTACCCCTTGGAATCGTTGCCCTGAAAGAAGTTCACACCGCGCTTCATGATGTTGGCGCCGAATTTGAAGGTGTGCTGCTTGTGCGCCCACGAGAGCGAATCAGTGAACTGGTAGTCATGCTGAGGGACCAGATAGGGTCCGCCGTCTCCAGTGTAGCTGATTTCGGAGTTGTAGCCGCCGATCAGCGCGCCGCCGCCCAGCAGTGAGTTGCGGTTGGCGTTCACGATGCCCAGATTCAGCGACCACGGCACGCCCTCATAAGGATTCACGTAGCCGTAGAGCGGACGCGAGTAGCCATAACGGAATTCGTTGACCATGGACGGGCTGAAGACATGTGTTTCGCCAATGACGAAGCCGCGTGGATGGTTGACGTTGTCGCCGGCGGCGAATCCCGAGGGCGTGCCCACAACGCTTACAGTCTTGTCGAAGACGTCCTGCCCGTAACTGTAACGGCCAAAGACGGCGTCCCTCTTGGAAGCCACCCAGTCGATGCGTCCATCGAAATCGTTGAAGTTGCGAATCTCCACCTGGGTGTTCATGTAGTTGTACTCACCAAAGTAGTTCGGTCCAGTGGCGTCTGGGCTTATGTTGGTGGGGCCAAGAACTGGGAAGGCGTTTAGGTACTTGATGCCTGCCGCATTCTGCCGCGAGGGATCAATGTAGTTGGGATGGCCGTTGTAGTTCCACTGCTTGCAGGTGGTGGGATCGAAAATGGCGCCGCTGCCGCCGTTGGCAGTGGTCAGTCCTTGTGCCTGGGTAAGCACCGTGCCATTGGCCAAAGTAACACTGGTGCATCCGGTGTAGCTGGCATTGGGCATTGTGGTGAGACCGCTGCCAAGCAGATCCTGGAAGTTGCCTGTGCGCATGAGGGCCGTCGGCAAGGTATTCCATGCCGGACTGTCCGGCTGAATCTGCCGCAGGGCCTGGTAATCGCCGAAGAGGAAGAGCTTGTTCTTCAGGACGGGTCCACCCAGTGTGAAACCAAACTGCTTTCTGTGGAAGGGCAACGGGGTGCCACCGAAGTAGTCGGGATTGGCGTCGACATGCCAGTCGCGAGCGAACAGGAAGCCCGAACCGTGAATCTGGTTGGTGCCGGACTTGATGGTGGCCTGGATAACAGCGCCGCCGGCGCGTCCGAACTCTGCCGGCGCGTTGCTGGTGTTGACTTTGAATTCCTGCATCGCCTCAACCGGCGGGAAGAAGTTGATCGAGTTGGCGAGCGACTCGTTGTTGTCCACGCCGTCCAGAATGAAGTTGTTAGCCTCGGGAACAAGACCATTTACCGAAAGGGCGGCGCCGCCAGTTTCGCCGTTGCGGAAGGTCTCGGCATTGCCGTTGACGCCGCTGGCTACGCTGTTATATGCGCCCTTGGTGACGCCAGGAGATAGAAGCGCCAATTGGGTAAAGTTGCGTCCGTTGAGCGGAAGGTCAGTAAGCTGTTGGCCCTCGATCACCTCGCCCATTGACGAGGTCTCGGTTTCCAACAGCGGGGCCGCAGAAGATACCTCTACGGACTCGGTGGAAGCGCCCATCTTGAGTACAAAGTTAATCTCCTTTACCTGGGAGACCTGCAGGTCAAAATTGACTGTCTCCTGTTCGAAGCCCTTCACGGCCACCTTTGCCTTATACGCTCCGCGTACCAGCGAAAGCACTGAGAAGTTGCCCTGTGCATCGGAAACGGCCGTATTCACCACGCCGGTATCGACATTCGTAAGGGTTATAGCGGCCCCGGGAACGACGGCGCCTACGGGATCAGTAACTGTACCAAGAACACGTCCTGTATCGGTTTGCGCGCTCATGGTGGGAATTCCTGTCAAAGCAAGAGCCCAGACAAGGAGTGGCAGAATCATCCTGCGAAATATCTTTCCGCAGGTTTGCGGTCCGAACGGTAAGTACATCACGAAGTCCTCCAAAAACAATGTTGAGTTGCGTTGGCTATTCAGGTCTGGGGACGCAGCAGCCTCAGCGCGTCTCCACGTAACCGTATACGAGAACACTCCCGTAGGCCAGGAATGGTCAATTCACAACACTCCAATTAGTCGTCAATTGAGGGCCTTCCGCTAAATGGTTTATTTTCTAATCGGTTGAAGGCGAAGTTCTCCTGAAAATATGGCAATATTTTTCTCCGTCAACTAGTGATAGAACCTTTTACGCTTCTCCGGTATACTACGGAGCGGAGATTCGCCGGAGATTTATGACTATGGAGCGGCACAACGGCGATGCCAAGCGGGTGCAGTTCGGTGTCTTTGAGGCCGACCTGAAGAACGGAGAACTGCGCCGTTCCGGGGTGCGCATCCGGCTACAAAGCCAGCCTTTCAAGCTGCTGGCGGCGCTTCTCGAACAGCCCGGCGAGGTTGTCTCTCACGAATCGTTACAACAACTGCTTTGGGGCGCCGATACCACCGTTGACTTCGACCACAGCCTGGGCATCGCCGTAAATAAGCTACGCGAGGCGCTGGGCGACCGCGCCGAGAATCCGCGTTTTGTGGAGACACTGGCCAAGCGCGGCTACCGGTTCATCGCACCAGTCAAGACGATTGAGGCGCAAACCTCCGCGCAATTTGCCGAATCCCTCCAGCCCGGCGCGGCCTCCGGATCACGAAAGGGCAGTATCCATCGATGGCAATCGATTGCGGGATTGCTGGCGTGCGTTTGTCTGGCGCTGGTGCTTGCTTTGTTCATTCGCCCTCACAATCGAAGACCCTACCAGGTGGAACAAGTCACCTACTCCGGGCATGTGCTAACCAACGATCTGGAAGATCTGGAAGTGGAGAGCTTCTCCAGTTCGGCGAGCGATGGCACGCGGCTCTATTTCTCGCAAATGGATAACGGAAACCTGGAACTGGCTGTCGCCCTGGCCGCTAATGGCGAGATCGCCCTCGTCCATTTGCCTTCAGAGATAGGCGCTCCCCTGATTGGCTCGCTTGCGCCGGACGGTTCCAAGCTGCTCATTCACAGTCATCTGGAGGCCGAGCCCGAACAACCCCTGTGGATTGTGCCTACCCTCGGCGGCGATGCCCGCCGCATACCCAATGTACTGGCCCACGATGCCACTTGGATGCCCGATGGCCGTCGTCTGCTGGTCGCCAACGGCAACGAATTGACGATCGTGGACGCCAATGGCAGCGACCCCCATAAGCTCATTACCACGCCCGGTCTGGCCTTTTGGCTGCGCTGGTCGCCGGATGGCAAGTATTTGCGCTTCACCCTACTCGACCCCAAGCGCCAAACCACGGAGCTGTGGGAGGTGACAGCTGAGGGTGACAATCTTCATCCGCTGCTGCCCGGCTGGAACCAGCCAGCCTCGGAATGCTGCGGAAGCTGGACCCCAGACGGCGAGGATTTTGTCTTCCAGTCCCTGCATAATGGCCAATCCTCGCACTTCGAGATTTGGGCGCTGCGCGAACGGCCCTGGTTCCTGAAGGACCGTAAGCCCAGGCAAATCACCAACGGACCACTGGCCTATGAGGCACCCAGTACGTCGCCTGGAGGCCATCACATCTATTTTATTGGAGTCGATGCTCAGATCGAGCTATTGCGCGCGCTGCCTAAATCCTCAGCATTTATCGTTCTGGAGCAGAATCTGAGTACGGCAGCCCTGGCCGAATACTCACCAGATGGCCAATGGGTGGCATGGCTCAATGCCTCCGACGGTTCTCTGTGGCGCAGCCGGATCGATGGCAGCCAACGCATCGAATTGACCACCCCGCCCCTGCGCATCTTCACCATGAAGTGGTCCCCGGACAATAAGCGCCTGGCCCTGATGGCGGAGGAGCCGGGGATGCCCTGGAAGCTATATCTGATCGACTCCGAAGGCGGAAAGCACACTCCCCTGCTCAACGAGGATCGCAACGAAGCCGATCCGGACTGGTCGGCCGATGGACAGTCGATCGTCTTTGGCCGGCTGCCTAACCGCATGGACAGCCGCCAGCCCAAGGCTATCTACCTTCTGGACATACAAACCCACAAGGTGACCGAGATTCCCGGCTCGACCGGACTTTTCAGTCCACGGCTGTCGCCCGATGGCCGTTACATCGCTGCAATGCGCCTGGACCAGAGGGCGTTGCTGCTCTTTGATCGGGGGCAAGAGCACTGGACCACGATCACCACCCACGGTGTAGGCGATCCAGTCTGGTCCCACGATGGCCGTTTTCTCTATTTTCAAGATTTTCTTGAAAAAGGAAAGCCCATTTACCGTATCGCTGTTCCCGCCGGACAGGCCGAACCGGTGGCCACCATCGCCAATCTAAGGCCCATTGCGGCAACCGACTACCGTCTGATCGGCCTGGCGCCCGGCGACCTGCCCATCGTGAGCGCCCACACCTCCACTGTCAACCTTTATGGGCTGGACCTGGACGAGCAGTAATGAGCCCCGTTTGAGCCGAGATCGCTGACCCCAACGAGCGCTACTTGGAGTGACGTTGCCGTAACGCCACCGGCCCGTGTATGGTTACTGCGTGAAAGTTCCGCGATGTAGTGGGCTCCTGCTGCACGTTACTTCTCTGCCCGGCCGCTTCGGCATCGGCGATCTCGGCCCGTGCGCTTACGAATTCGCCGATTTCCTATTCGCCGCCAAACAGAAGTTGTGGCAAGTACTGCCGTTGAATCCCACCGGATACGGCGATTCCCCTTACCAGTGTTTCTCCGCTTTTGCCGGCAACCCGTTGTTGCTCAGTCTTGAGCGCCTGCGCGATCAAGACCTGCTCCAGCCGTCAGACCTGGCTCAGGCACCGGTGTTTCCCGAAGATGTTGTCGACTATGGGCCGGTGATCGAGTTCAAGTGGCCGGCTTTGCGCCGGGCGGCGCAGGTTTTCTTTGCCGACGGGTCAACCGCGGATCGTGCGGCATACGACCGCTTTTGCGAAAGCGCCAGTCCTTGGCTCGACGACTATGCGCTCTTCATGGCCTGTAAGGATGCGCACCACGGAACGATCTGGACATCATGGGACGCGGGGATTCGCAACCGGGACGCGTGCACAATAAGCGAATGGTCGCGGAAACTGGCGCCCGAACTGCAGGCCTTCAAGTTTTGGCAATTCGAATTTTTCCGGCAGTGGGAAGATCTCAGATCCTATTGCCGGCAGCGCTGCATCTATTTCATGGGCGACATCCCCATCTATGTTGCGCACGACAGCGCGGAGGTCTGGGCACATCCCGAGCTGTTCTATCTCGACGATCAGGGCCGCCCGACCGTGGTCTCCGGCGTGCCGCCGGATTATTTCAGCGCCACTGGACAGCTTTGGGGGAATCCTATCTATCGCTGGGATGTGCTGGCCGCCAGCGGATACAAGTGGTGGATCGAGCGCTTCCGCGCCTCACTCGCGCTTTTCGATTTAGCGCGGCTCGACCATTTCCGCGGCTTTGAATCTTACTGGGAGGTTCCCGCTGGCGAGACCACCGCCATTCACGGTCGCTGGACCAAAGGGCCGGGAGAGAATTTTCTGTTGGCGCTACAGAACGCACTTGGCGAACTACCGATTGTTGCGGAGAACCTGGGTGTGATCACACCGCCGGTCGAGGAACTGCGGAAAAAGTTCGGCCTGCCTGGTATGAGCCTTTTACAATTCGCCTTTGGCACTGATCCGCAGGGTCCATCGTTTCGCCCGCATAATTACAGCCGCGACCTGGTCGCCTACACCGGCGGTCACGACAATGACACGACTGTGGGTTGGTGGTCGAGTTCGGGCGTCGGCGACAGCACACGCACTCCTGACGATGTTCGCAAAGAGCACGACTTCGCTCGCCTCTATCTCAACTTCCAGGACGATTCCGAAATTAACTGGATCATGATCCGGGCGGTGCTGGCTTCGGTCGCCGATCTTGCGATTGTTCCGTTGCAGGATGTGCTGGGACTAGGCAGCGCGGCACGCATGAATCTTCCCGGCTCGGTCAGCGGGAACTGGAAATGGCGGTATCGCCCAGGCGCATTGGGCCCCGATTTGAGCGCGAGACTTCGATCATTGGTCGACCTTTTCGACCGGTAGGAAAATCCACGACAGGAAAGCAGGAGAATCGTCTTCATGGATCGACCACAGCGTTCGTTTTGGCAGATTTGGAACATGAACTTCGGCTTCTTCGGCATCCAGTTCGGCTGGGGATTGCAAATGGCCAACATGAGCGCCATCTACGAATACCTGGGCGCGCGTGCCGATCAGATTCCCATTCTGTGGCTGGCCGCGCCGCTGACCGGCTTGCTCGTGCAGCCCATCGTCGGCCTGGCTAGCGACCGCACCTGGGGTCCCTTGGGCCGGCGGCGGCCGTATTTTTTGGCCGGCGCGATTCTCAGTTCCATGGCGCTCATCCTCATGCCGCGTAGCTCTGCGCTGTGGATGGCGGCGGGGCTGCTGTGGGTTCTCGATGCCAGCATCAACATCAGCATGCAGCCCTTTCGCGCGTTTGTGACCGACCTGTTGCCGGAATCTCAAAACACGCGCGGCTATGCCATGCAGAGCCTCTTCATCGGACTAGCCACGGTAATTGCCTCAGCGCTTCCCTTCTTGCTGACCAATGTTTTTCACCTGGCGGAGGCCAGGGTCGCGGGCACGATTCCCTTTACCGTGCGCGCTTCTTTTTACATGGGCGCCGCGGTGTTCCTGTGCGCCGTGCTTTGGACCGTTTTCACGACCAGGGAATATCCGCCGGACAACTTGGCGGAATTCCGCAAACAAAAGGCCGCGGGCGCTGGTTTGTCGTCTGGCGCGCGTGAAATTCTGGCGTCCGTTCTCGCCATGCCAACTGTCATGCGCCAACTTGCCTGGGTCCAGATATGCACTTGGCTAGGGTTGTTCTGCATGTGGCTATATTTTCCTGTCGCGGTGGCGCGCAATGTCTTCAGCGCCGCAGACACGAATTCTCCCCTGTACACCGCGGGAGTGGAGTGGGCGGGCGTTTGCTTCGGAATGTACTCGCTGGTATGCTTCGGATTTTCATTCCTGCTGCCCGCGCTGGCCCGCAACTTTGGGCGCAAGGCAACTCATGCCGTGTGCCTGATCTGCGGCGGCCTGGGACTGCTCTCCGTGGCTGTGATTCACAGTAAGCTGCTGCTCTTGCTCTCCATGACCGGAGTGGGGATTGGCTGGGCCAGCACACTCTCCATGCCCTACGCCATTCTCTCCGGCTCGCTGCCGGAAGGAAAGGCCGGCGTCTACATGGGTATATTCAACTCCTTCGTTGTGATTCCGGAGATCACGGCAGCGTTAGGATTCGGCTGGGTTATGGGCCATCTGCTGAACAACAATCGGATCTCCGCTGTGGTGGCTGGCGGAATCTTCTTCCTCCTGGCAGCGGTGCTGATGCATCGCGTCGAGGACGTGCATGACCTGCGGCATCCGGGGACGCTGCCAGGCAATGCCATCGCGACAAAGTCTTGACCTCAATTTGAGTTTGGTTTGGGACCAGGGGGTCGGAGCTTCAAATCCTCTCGCCCCGACCATTCTATTCAAATACCTGAAAGAACCACAGGAATGTCGTGCCGGGAAGGCATCGTGCGTTCCGGCACAGCCGAAGGAGGATTGCTGCGCTTATTAAACCCGGAATGCCAGGCTATCCGCAAGAGCAATTACACTCTATAGCATTCAATATCCTTACAAGAAACGGATGTACACTGCTTGTTGAGGTTCCGGGCGGCTGTCCTGATGCCGAGGCTTTGATTCCTGCGTTGATCCCAGCAGTCAGTCCGGGTTACCTGAGAGCGATCAAAGGAAAGACCCCTATGCGTCCTCTGCTAGCGTCCTGTTTCCTCGCCTGTTTTATCGCCGGCATAACCGCCCAAGCCCAGCTGAATTCCGCCGCCCCATGTACCAGCCTGCCCGTAGTCGCCAACGGCAATGTGAGCAGGAGCGCATCCAGCAACCAGTATCACCTGGCCTGCAATGCAGGCTACACGGTCACCGGCAATGCCGCTGCAACTTGCAGCAAGACCTCCGCCGGAGAGCATTGGTCCGCTCCGTTCGGCTCCTGCATGGCTGTTTGCACGGCGCCAAGCGTTGGAAATGGAATCGTGGTTTACTCAAGCGGCCAACAGGCAACGGTCAACATCATGACCAACACCAATGTAAGCGTGAAGTGCAATCCGGGCGCCACGCTGCAAGGCTACGCAACCAACTACTGCGGGATTTCAGCCTCCGGGGGCACATGGAGGCTTCCATTCGGCACCTGCTCGAATTCATGCAATGTGCAGGTAGTTCAGAATGCGCAGCTTTTGGATGCTTCGGGGAAACCCGTGGCCAATCCCATGTCTCCCAACACTTCTTACACCGTCAAGTGCAATGCCGGATTTGTACCGCCTCCGGGAGCAACAACTCACGGCGCATGCGACTACGCGGGCGTGCTTAGTGGGCAACCCACTTCGTGCGTACAGGCGGTGGTGGTGAAATGTCCGCCAACCTTGCAGATTAAACAAGCGGATTTTGGAACAAACAACGGAGGCTATCTGAATTACCAGCCCTCGGATTGGATGCTGAGCGCTGGCGCTGCGTTGGCGTTGACGATGCCGGTAACCTCGGTGAACGTCGATAACGGAGTGGTGCTGAATTGCGGATACTCTTCGCCCTCCGGCATGGGAAACCTGATCAAGCAAGCCTCTCAGTTCGGGAAGACGTGCCAGGCCGACAACACAACCAAGTCCTTCACCTGCTACGAGTAGAATTCGCGGGCAGGCGAGGCGCGCGATGCTCAGCCGAAGCTATGGGAGCGTCAAGTCGCGGATATCGGACAGGTAAAATTCCGGGTCTTCAGTAGGCGGAAGTGAGCAGCGATCGCGCAACGGGCCGGTGAATATTTTCTTGCCATTCCACACGATGCTGAAGTCGCCCGGCTTAGGCAACAGCTCCGGACGTAGATACAGGCGAATTCGTTTCACGTCGCTGCTATGGATTTCGATGATGTTGTTGTTTTTTACGCGCGCCTGCAGATGAGATTTGCCGGGCGCGCCACCGACAATCTCGATCCAGTAGCCACGGGCGGCGAGCGGGTCGGAGAGGCTGATCTCCACTTCACGCGGGAAGGGATTACGCTGCTTGCCCTTGAGGAAGGCGAGGGTCAGGTTGTCATCGGAGAGCAGGGTGATGTCGTGGCCGCGGTTGGGCAGGATTTTAAGCTGGGGCTCAACAGACGGAGCGAGTTCAGAGAGAGCGTTGCTGGTGACGGTAGAGCAGTTGGGGGAGATGAGAGGGTCGTCCTCTCCGTGGACGAAGAGCAGGGGGAGATTTTTGAGATTGGGCATCCCCGCCTTGATGGGGTTCTCGCACTGTCCCGCACCCATGAGCGAAACGACGGCGGCGAAGCGCTGCGGCCACAACGTGGCGAAGTAGACCGCGCCGGTTGCTCCGTTGCTGAAGCCGGCGAGGTAGATGCGGTCGTGGTCCACGTTGTAACGCTGCAAGACATTTTTGAAGACCGCGTCGAAGCGGCGGGCTTCTTGCGGCGTCGCCCAATATTCGCCGGCATGGGGATAGAGGACGAGGTAATCGGTAGCAGCGACTATGTCATCGGCGGTGTTGACGCCATTGATGGCGAAGCCGGAGCCGCCGCTGAGATAGATCAGCAACAGAGTGGGGCTGCCGCTGGAACCGCGATAGGTGAGCGGAACGCGCATAAAATATGGTATTCCGGGGCCGTCTTGTGTTGGCGCTGTCACTTCGAGCGCAGTGCCAAATTTGGAGGGTTTCGGTTTGATGGGAAGCTCACGGTGACACTCGTCCATTTGCGGGACCGCGAGAACTGGAGGCGGATTGGCTAGCAGCCTGACCAGATCGCTGCCGCTTTGCCGCAGCTGGGTAAGGATGGCGGGCGGGACATCAGTCTTTTGCCGGGAAGCGACGGCCAGTGCGAGGGCCTGCAATGTTGGATCGCCGGAGGTGAGAGCCTGAGAGAGTTGTTCTGCAGGGATGGGAACTCCGGGCGGTAGCAAGGCGGCTTGCAGAGCTCCCAATCGCGTATCAGCCGAGGCCAGCCAGGCTTCGAGATGCTCGCCACGCTGTTGTGATTCAAGCTCCATGCGCGCCGTCTCGTGCAGAGTGTCATCCATATCCTGGTAGCTTGAATCGAGCACCGCCTGCTCGAGCAGGCCCGACTCCGGCGACCACCAGTAGCCCAGCCTCAACGCTCCGTTGGGCGATGCGCCTTCAATGTGATGGCAGAGTTTGCCATGAACAGGCTCATCGTTGACCCATCGAAGATCAAGCCCCAGCAGAGGACTATTGCGCCAGACGTCTCCCATGGCCAAAGGGACCGGCGGGAGATTCATGACCTCATGAAATAAATCGATGTGACGGATGGAGGTTTCCCGCGCAACCTCCCAGGAGTAACGCGGCTCACCGGTCGGCGAGATCTCCATAGCCTCGGAAAAATGCGAGGGACGCTTCTGCATGCGCGTCTGGAAAGCGGTCTGCTCGCGAGCGAGGGTGTCCTTACCTTTGGAGCGGGATTCGGTGAGTTCCGCGGCTTCACGATTGCGCTGGAATCCGAGAGTGATGCGGTCCGCATCCGCCGCAATGACCAGCACATGCGTACGATAGCGCGCTTCTATCCGGGATTGCTCGTCCTTGCTTACGGTTTGACGCTGGGTTGTGTAGCGGTAAGTGAGGTGATCGCCGGGGCGGAGATCATAGCGCCAGACGGGAGTTTGGGCGGTTGCTCCCACAACAGTCGGAACTGACATCACCCCGGCCTGTGCGTGTAGATCGCCTATCAACACAAAGGCCGTAACAGCCACGATTGTGGCAACGACCGCCGCGAGCTTAGCTGGATTGGTCAAGCACCCTCCAGCGAACACTAAAGCGAGAAAAGGACAATTCCAGGCAATCTATTGGTATTAAGTGGTGGGCGGTGAGGGACTCGAATCGAACAATAACCATCAATATATCAATGCTTTGTGAATTACATAGTTGAAAATACCCCCAAAAGTACCCCCCGAGGGATGGTGCTATGAGGGTCTAATCGGTGGATTTGGGTTGATCCTGCTCGATGGCCAGCCGTTACGCTCTGGCCTGTCTCCGAGTGCATCTGACTCTGCCGCGCTGCCACCAGGGCGGTGCGCTAAGGGGTGGGGGGCCGGGTTTGCTTCGCAACAGGGTTCACCAGCGCAAATCTCGATTTTCCATTTTGTCACGTTGGCAGATTTCAAGGGTCCAACATTTCGGACCGCATTCGCCCCCCGCGTGGGGGGCGACCGACGCGATGCCTGGCGCCATGGCGGCATATAAGTTTCAATCCACGCCCCCCGCGTGGGGGGCGACAGACATCACCGTGCCTCCGCAGGGGGTTGGGGTGTTTCAATCCACGCCCCCCGCGTGGGGGGCGACGCACTTGGGGCGCCGCGTGGGGATTGCCGATGAAGGTGTTTCAATCCACGCCCCCCGCGTGGGGGGCGACCTGCAAGCCTGTCGAGTAAGTGTTTGCCTGATTGGGTTTCAATCCACGCCCCCCGCGTGGGGGGCGACTTCCCTTGCGGGAATTGTTATTAGATAGTCAATAGGTTTCAATCCACGCCCCCCGCGTGGGGGGCGACGTGATCGGGTCCGCCGTTACCGCGAGAGGAAACGCAAGTTTCAATCCACGCCCCCCGCGTGGGGGGCGACGTTTGGGATCGTCCGCGCTCACTGGCGTGTGAACGTTTCAATCCACGCCCCCCGCGTGGGGGGCGACACGGGACGAGGGGGACGTATGCGGGAGTTATGGGTTTCAATCCACGCCCCCCGCGTGGGGGGCGACGGCGGATCTGCGTCCTATTCTGCTCACTAGACCTGTTTCAATCCACGCCCCCCGCGTGGGGGGCGACGCTGAATTCTCAATCCTTTCCCGGCGGCATCAGCGTTTCAATCCACGCCCCCCGCGTGGGGGGCGACAATCATGCCGCATTACGTTGGCCGCCCTGTTTATGTTTCAATCCACGCCCCCCGCGTGGGGGGCGACCGGTGACGGACGATTTCTGTCGGACTCCCATTTTGTTTCAATCCACGCCCCCCGCGTGGGGGGCGACTGAGTCGCCGATGTCATTAGCAAGCGTATCCAACCGTTTCAATCCACGCCCCCCGCGTGGGGGGCGACCTTGCCGGTGCCCCAGAAATAGCCATAGGTCAGCGGTTTCAATCCACGCCCCCCGCGTGGGGGGCGACATAGGATTCTATGCGCGTGTAAATAAATTTATCGTTTCAATCCACGCCCCCCGCGTGGGGGGCGACGCACAGCGCAACCAAACAATCCATACAATGTGGGTTTCAATCCACGCCCCCCGCGTGGGGGGCGACAACTTAATACGTTTTATGTGGTGGAAGTGTAATGTTTCAATCCACGCCCCCCGCGTGGGGGGCGACTCTGATCTCACGCATAGCAGCATCAATTACAAGTGTTTCAATCCACGCCCCCCGCGTGGGGGGCGACATTATGGTAACGCTGTAATCATGCGTCTCAATAAGTTTCAATCCACGCCCCCCGCGTGGGGGGCGACGACGCCCAGGGCGTGTGGCGCGGCGATGGAATCGTTTCAATCCACGCCCCCCGCGTGGGGGGCGACTATTTATGAGCGCAACCACAGATTTACCGGTAACGTTTCAATCCACGCCCCCCGCGTGGGGGGCGACTGAAGAACTTCGCGATATACATCCGCGCCCGTCTTGTTTCAATCCACGCCCCCCGCGTGGGGGGCGACCTTGGGCGCCTTGCCGGTCGGCATGGTGACTTGCTGTTTCAATCCACGCCCCCCGCGTGGGGGGCGACTCGACAGCAAGGGTAAAGCTCGGTCTGCCCTTGATGTTTCAATCCACGCCCCCCGCGTGGGGGGCGACCGGTCCCCAAGAACAAAACCGCAAAAGTAAAGATGTTTCAATCCACGCCCCCCGCGTGGGGGGCGACGTTCACAACCACGGACGGGACTAGCGTTACGGTGTTTCAATCCACGCCCCCCGCGTGGGGGGCGACCGACACCATTTTCAACCCTAATATCTTGTTTGGAGGTTTCAATCCACGCCCCCCGCGTGGGGGGCGACAGTCCTGCCGCCTGTAACCGAGCCATGCCCACATTGTTTCAATCCACGCCCCCCGCGTGGGGGGCGACGCGTAACGCCAACTCCTTCACCAGTGACTCCGGGTTTCAATCCACGCCCCCCGCGTGGGGGGCGACTATGGGATCACCTAGTTCCTCTTTTGCGAACCAGTTTCAATCCACGCCCCCCGCGTGGGGGGCGACGGGAAGAGCCTACGTCAGCGATCTCGGCAACATGGTTTCAATCCACGCCCCCCGCGTGGGGGGCGACGCGCATCGTTCAATCCGGCATAAGACTTGCTCTGTAGTTTCAATCCACGCCCCCCGCGTGGGGGGCGACCTGTCGCATCCTCGATTCTGTCCCCCAGCCATTTGTTTCAATCCACGCCCCCCGCGTGGGGGGCGACCACCACAGTCGCTACGGTGATGGGACAGTTGGCGTTTCAATCCACGCCCCCCGCGTGGGGGGCGACCCGGCGTGCCGTCCATTCCGCGTACATCGGCAGGTTTCAATCCACGCCCCCCGCGTGGGGGGCGACCCCGCCGCGCCCAAGCAAATACTTGCCTGGAAAAGTTTCAATCCACGCCCCCCGCGTGGGGGGCGACGCATGGGCCTTGGCTTTTCTCAGAGCCTCTTTACGTTTCAATCCACGCCCCCCGCGTGGGGGGCGACCCCGCCTGTGAGCACTTGGTCCATTGCCGTCTTGAGTTTCAATCCACGCCCCCCGCGTGGGGGGCGACGCGGAACGCAGATAGCTTATGCCGTACAATGCAAGTTTCAATCCACGCCCCCCGCGTGGGGGGCGACAACGCCCATCTTCCCTAAGATTGGAATGAGCGAAGTTTCAATCCACGCCCCCCGCGTGGGGGGCGACGCGTCTGGCGGAATTCCTCCCGCGAAAGCCGACATGTTTCAATCCACGCCCCCCGCGTGGGGGGCGACCCGATACTGGCGGAGCCGGGTGGTCCACAGTTGACACGTTTCAATCCACGCCCCCCGCGTGGGGGGCGACACTAGTGAATGAACCAGTCTCAACCGGGAACGTAGTTTCAATCCACGCCCCCCGCGTGGGGGGCGACGTCAATCGACGAAACCTGCGATCCCGCTGTCGGGGTTTCAATCCACGCCCCCCGCGTGGGGGGCGACTCGCTTCCTCCTCTGCCGTGCGGGTTACTTGGTTGTTTCAATCCACGCCCCCCGCGTGGGGGGCGACAAGCGAAGTGTGGTTTTAGCGAGCGGAGGAGACGTGTTTCAATCCACGCCCCCCGCGTGGGGGGCGACTGCTGCTAATGACATTTTCTTTCTAGTCTCATCCGTTTCAATCCACGCCCCCCGCGTGGGGGGCGACGGCGCATGGCGTAACAGATTCAATGCGCTAGACATATCTTGCCACAATTGCGGACTCACCACACCGAGTGACCTTATGAAGAATGCAGCCTGCCTCGTGCAGAAGCATCTCTCTGAAGGTATGTTGGTTAGCGGCCTCGCGAATGTCCCGGTAAATCCATGCTCGCTTGTGGTCCGCGCACGAGAATTGCCTCTCCCCGGAAGGGCATCACAGAATGAGCGGGCCCTCTGGATCATATGCGATTTTGGCGCCAATATGCTCGACTCGCCGCTTCCATTCGTTTCCGAGAAAGTAGAAGCGCAGACTGTCTTCCACGGGATCGGCTTCTGTAACAAGACTGGCTCGAAGGACAACCCACTGTGCTGAATCCGCCAGACACTCGAAGACCGAATTTTGCACTCGTTGGCCATGATTTTCGCACAGCCGGGCTACTCGACGCAGCCTGCGGCGGCCAGCCTCATCGCGAGTGCTCACATCGTAACTGACAAGGACCATCATGAAAATTATCTCCAGAAAAAAGCCGGATAGGCATCCAATCCGCCGCGAATGTAACGCGCCAGCAGCAGCGCCTGCGCATAGGGCACGAGGCCAAGCGGAATTTGCTCTTTCAAAAAGGGATGCTCGATATCGTCCTGCTTGCGCTGCTGCCATGCGGCTACAACCTGCTTGCGGGTGGCATCATCCATCAGAATGCCGCCGCCTTCCTGCTCGTTGAATCCAGAGCTTTGCACCTGGCGGCGGTTGATGAGGGTCAGCACCAGGCGGTCAGCCAAAGCGGAACGCAACTCCTCCATCAGGTCGAGCGCGAGACTGGGCCGTCCTGGCCGATCGGTGTGCAGAAAGCCGACGGCCGGGTCCAGCCCAACGGTTTCGAGCGCGGATTCGATGTCGTGGCGAAGTAGCGCGTAGACGAAAGACAACAACGCATTGACGCGATCCTGGGGCGGACGCCGAGACCGGCCGTCGAAATGGAAGGCCTCGCGGTCGCCCGAAATCATCTGGTCAAAGACAGAAAAGTATGCCTGTCCTGCTGAGCCTTCATGGCCGCGCGCCTCGTCGATGGATGTTGCCCGTGCGGCTTCCTGGCATGCCCACGAGAGCTGATTCGCCGCTTCGCGCAGTGCGTTCTCCCGCGCTTCATTGGCAATCTCGCGGGCCGCTCGAAGCAGAATCACGCGGCTGTTGGCGATCTTCGCAGCGACGATGATCCGCACAGTAGGTAGCGCAGTGTCCGCGCCGTCCGCCATCCGGTATTGCTGACGCCGCAGTAGCACATTGCCGGAGACGGGCCCGGTAACACGCGCCAGAAACTTGCCCTGCTCGGTCAGGAAGGAGATCCCGACGCCGCGCTCGCAGCATAGACCCAGCACCGGCGGAGAGCACGACACCTGTCCCCAGCAGACGAGACCTTCCAGCGTATGAATCGGCACGCGCAGCTTCAATTCCTGCCCGACTTTGATAGCGATGGTCTCGCCATCGCGGTGCAGGTAAGAGCCTTGCGTCATGATGTGCAGCGTATTGAGTAGCTTGCGCATGGCGATCTAGACCTCTTGATTGAATGAACGCATCTGACGCTCCACCCAGCGAGCCGCGCTCTCTGGCCGCGCGGTGGCCCTGGGAAGGCAGACGTGAACAAGCGAACAACTGTCGCAGTAAAGGCCGGGCTGCGCTGCGGGAGTCTCCCGTTTGCGATAGAGACGGTGCATTGTGGCGGCCAGCTCTTCGGTCCGCGCGCGCATCTCCGGCGTGAAGACCACTTCCTGACGGCGGCGTGGATTGCCATAGAAGATCGCGCCACGCGTGACGGCCGTCGCCAGCATCTCCTCCAAACAAAGCGCCTGCGCGCAGAGTTGCACCGTATCGCAGTCGGTCGGCTTGCTCTTGCCGCGCTTGTACTCGACTGGAAAAGGTTCGGGACGAAATTCGACAATGTCGGCGCGCCCCGTCAGATGGAGCCTGTCCGAGCGGAGAGCCATTCCGCGGACAGTGCGCAGATCGCCGCGCCGACTCTCACCGGGCAGGTCGGCGCGTTCATGCAACAGGCGGCCTTCGGCGGTGCGCAGATTCTCCACCCAGACTTGCTCCAGATGGATCAGCGCCCATTGCCGCGGACAGAAGGCCAGATGCTGCAATCCGCTGAGCGGTAGCGCGTCGTCGTCTTCAGGAACTGCGGCCATGCGAGCACTCCGATCAAACGGCTGGGAAGGATGGCACCCATTCCTCCACCGTGACACCCGCGGGAAGATTGCCGGTAAACTCGATCTCGTAGTCGGAGCGGGAGCGCGCGGGACGGTTTTCGGCCTTCAATTCAGGGTGTAGATTCGCGGTGACCTGCGCAAAGAGTTCATCGGCGCGCGCGTTACCCAGTTTGCCTTCATGACGGAAGGCGATGCAGCGCACCGGAGCCATCAGGCCGCGCGCGGCTGAGCGGTCGGTTTCGAACATGAGATTCAGGGCTTGCTTCAGAAGAGCGAGGTCATCTTCCGAGAAGCCGGTCTTCTCGGCGAGGGATGCGTTGAGGAAACCATGGCAGCGATAAAGACCGTAGGGAACATTGAATTTGCGGCCGATCTCGCGTTCCTTCTCTTCGTTCTCTTTGGTCACAGCGCAACGTGTAATCGCAAACTCCGCCGAGACAATTGGGTCGATGCTGCGCGCGAAGGTCAGTTGCAAGGGGCCGCGCACTTGCCCACAATTCACCTCAGTTTTCATCACGGCGCCGAAGGTCCGGATGTCGAAGAAGTTCAGGCACATCCAGTCGGTCAGTTCCTTGGCCTTTTTTTCATCCTTTGGCAGCTTTTTGGGCTCGGGCTTTTGTCCTGTAGCCACATATGCTTCCCTGTGCTCGGCATTCAAGACACCGCGCTCACGAATATAAATTCGCTGACCCGCCACTTCACCGTGGGTGACAGCGACAAAGTTGCGGATCTTGCGCTTGAGGCAGACGTCCGTGACCAAGCCCTGGTTGGTCTCCGGGTCAATGCGCGGAAGGTTGCCGGCATCCGGATCGCCGTTCGGATTGCCGTCGGTGACGTCGAAGAAATACACAAAGTCGTAGCGGTTCTGGATGGGTGTGCTCATGCGGTGGCTCCTTCTTCCTTATCTTTTTTGCTGGTGTAAAGATCCTGGCGCTGATGGAAATAGCCGATGACAAACTTTCCCTGGTCGTCGAGAGAAAGAAGGCGAGGGAAGGTGTTGCGCAGCTTGTTGATGACCTCACCAAACTGTCTTTCGCGATGGATTCTCAGGCCTGTGTTCAACTTGGCCAAATGATGTTGGCTCAATCGGCACAAGCGGGGAAAGACCAGTGACGGTGTGGTACTTGCCGCGGTAAAGTAGCTGTCTTTGATGGTCCTGTTGAGTTCTCCTTCAACGCTGTCTTTCTGGATCATCTCCAACAGCGCAAAGGCGCGTCCGCAGCAGTATGCGGCATCGTCGTTGTTCTTATCGAGCATTCTGGATACCTCCAATGGATTGCCGCGCAAGCGGGAGTTACGATTCAGGCAGGCCTTGATGGCGGCCACGCGCGCATAGGCCACTTCGCCGTCACTGTGAATGCGGCGGAGCATCGTGGCCAGCAAGGATTGCGGATAGGCCGCGCCAGTCAGAACGGAGCGCGCAAGATCGCCGGACAACTGAGGCGAAACGTTGTCAGTATCAAACTTGGTTTTTTTGCCATCCCAGCGCCCGGTTGCGGCAACGATGCGCCGCAGAGTCAGCAGGCGGTCATCTCTGTCGCCGTCCAGTGCGATGTCGCGGAGGTGCTTGCTCAGTCGATCCTGTAGTTCCGCTGCATCCGCTTCTACCCAGAGCCGAACGGAGATGCGCGAAGCGTTGGGTGATAGGCCGAGCAAGAAGAATTTGGTCGGTTGGTCATCGGGGTTTATCTCCGTAGCTCCAGTGCCGTCGCGCAACTGAGTCAGCAAGAGCCTTGCCTGCCGTACACGCTCCTCATCCTCTTCAATAATTGGGCCTTCGCTCGGCAGCGGCTCGGAGAACATTGCACCGAGTGCGTCTTCCAGCGGGTTGTTTGGATGGTTGGCCCAGAAAACAACTGTGCTGTCTCCGAGCGTGACGCGCCGGTCACGTTGGCTGAGCAGGTAATTCAGTGCATTCGCGTATTTGAATGCGGTCGTTGAGCCGACGGGAGCGTTGTAGCTCTGCGACTTCCCATAAGACTCATAAGCCGAAGCATTGAACGAAACCAGAAGCGCGCCACCCGGTTGCGCGTCAACAACACCCTTGATCTTGGGTTCATGCAGGCGGGCGATCTCATCGATTGCTCCAGAGACAAGGCACATGACGCGCTTTGTATCCACTTCCGATGCCGCTGATTGTTCTTTGGTATCCAGTGGGACGGAATTCAGATCGTGGACATACTTCATCTCTCCAGCGATCCGGAAGATGCCGAAGTTTGTGGCGATCTCCTTGAGCAACTCCGCATAATCGCGTGCCTGCTCTGGCGACCAGTTTCGAAGAAAGTTGCAGACCGCGGTAAAGGAAGGATTCGCAATTCTGTCTTCCAGTTCCAGGTGCTTCTTGCGGAAAGCTTCAAAGGCCAGTTTGGCTCTCGCTGCTTCCTTAGCCGCTTTTTTGGGATCTGGATCGGGATTGGGGACACACCCCAGCAGATAGGCCGCATTGTCCCAGAGAAAGCAGGGATTGAGAGCACTGCCGGAGGGCTTTCCTTGCCCTGGTATATTCATCGACTGAGCGACCAGCTTGCTGCCAATCTTCTCCTGTAATGACTGAAAAGAGTTCAAACGCCCGTCCGGTTCCAGCACTACGCAAAAGCTGATCTTCTGGCGTGAAAATCCCGGCGGGGCAAGCTGTGTCTCATCCTTATTCGAAGCGGCAATGCGATCATAATGCTCGGCGAGCCGTTGCAGAATCATGCCAGCGCCTCCGCAAACTTCGGCACGTCAATCACTCCGTCATGCATGACCGCCCGGAAAAAGCGCGCCTGCATCTCGTCCGCAAAGTCAATGTCATGCAGCATATAGCCGAGGTCGCGTTCTCCAAGAAGACTGGCATCGACCGCGGGAATGGCGCCCTCCGCTTCAAGCAGAGCAAAGTTGGCCGCAAACTCGCGGCATCCAAGGTAAGGCCGTGTGTAGCAACTACCCTTGCGGGCGCGCCGGTTAAACTGGTCCAGATGCTTGGCGATGTTCTCCGGGCCGCTGAGAATTTCCATGTGAGCCTCGATGATGTAGCCCACATCGCGCAGCATCAGTGTGGCGCGCTGCTGGCGGTTGTCGCCCTCGTCCACATAGAACGCAAGATTGCCTTTACCGTCCTTCATGGCCTTAGCTACGGTGCCCGCTCCGATCTTTTCTTTCACCTCATTGCGGCGAACCGAGGTGAATCTGATCGGCCTGAGTACCGTAATGCGGTCAATTTGCCAGCGTATCTCCGGCTTCCAATAGATCGCCTCCACGACGCCCCGCGCCGCCGAGGGCGTCATCACGTCATAGCTGACGCGCTCGACCTTCATCTCCGGACGAGTGAAGCAAGCCCACTCGCCCCAGCAGTGCAGCTTGATGCCGTATGCCACTGGCGCCTCCTAAACGCTCCAGAGCGACTCGTCCAACCTGGACGACGCCGGGTCCAGCCCCTTGTTGCCGCTGTATAACGAACGGTTGAGCAGAAGCCACACTCCAGACTCATGCTCCATGACGAATCCACGCTCGTTCATCTGCCGCATGGCTTCTTTCCTAACAGAGACGAGGAATGGCTGTAGCTCGCGCTGCGGTACAAATGGTACGTTGCCGCCCATCAGCTTGTCCCACAAAATAACAGCCTTCGCATTGTAGGGAACCAGAATCGGCAACTGGTCGTCTCGTATCATGCGAAATGCGCTGGCTACCTCACGGAATTGCAGGAGAGCGCGTCCGCGAGCGTGATCGAACCCCATCTTCTCCATGACCTTATATTTGTCCCAGCTATCCTTCCGTATCCAGTAGAGGAGCCGGAAGTATGCTTCGATTGCCTCTGGCACAAGGGGATTGGGGTAGTGAGGGAGGAGTTCTTTGCCAGCCTCAGCCGCCGCGCGAAGCAAGCCCGCGGGTGGCTTCTCTTCGGCTTCAAACACATACGTCAACCCTAACGCCAGCAAACCTTCTCTGTTGCAGCGGCCGGCAGCTTGCGCAATCGCATCGAAGCCTGCCTCGGCCCGAAACACCACTGGAAAGTCCAGATCGACGCCCGCTTCCACCAATTGCGTACTGACCACCCGGCATGGCTGTTTCGCGGCGAGACGGTCCCTAATCATCTTCAGCACCGTTCGCCGGTGCGCTCCGCACATCCACGTACTCAGATGGAAGCAATCTCCAGACTCCGACAGCTCAGCCACCTGATCGAAGAGGCGAGAGGCGTGTTTTCGCGTATTCACGATACAGAGTGCCGCCTTCTCCTTCGCGAGCCGCAACGCCAGCTCGCCGTCCGGCAGCCTACCGAGAGTGCGCACCTCCACGCGCCGCAACGCGTGAAACAGCGGCGCCACGTCCGGGATGATGGGGCGAACGCCTTCGATCCCGATCTCGAAGTCGGCGCGGCGCTCTAGGGCCGGCTGCGTGGCCGTGCAGAGGACGATGGAACAGCCGTAGTTGAGTACAAGCTCCCGTAACGCAGCGAGCGCAGGCCTGAGCAACTCAACCGGGATTGTCTGCGCTTCATCGAGCACAATTACGCTCCGGGCGAGATTGTGCAGCTTTCTACAGGGCGTTGTTCGATAGGCGAATAGGCTTTCCAACAACTGAACATTGGTTGTGACGATCAACGGAGCGTCCCAATTCTCGGTGCCGAACTGATTTGAACGCGTATCGCGCTCAGGTTGAAGATTCGTGTGGTGCTCAACGAGTCCAGCATCAGCGAGTGGTTTGAGCGCGTCGCGGTAGACATCGGCGGTCTGCTCGATGATGCTGGTGAAGGGTATTGCCACCACAACGCGCCGAAGGTCGTACTTGACCGCATGAGCAAGCGCAAAGGCCAGCGACGATAAGGTCTTGCCGCCGCCCGTGGGGACATTGAGCGAAAAGAATCCCGGCTCCAGGCCGGCAGCTTCGCGGCAGTGTTGGAGCATGATTGCCCGCTGACGATTGACTTCCGTTGGCTTTGCGTCTTTCTGCATCTTCAGCAAGCTGGCATCAAGTCGGTCCTTGAGCGCGGCAAGCGAGGGCCTGCCGGAACCTGAACCCAGGCCGCCTCGTACCAAGGCCTTTTCGGGATCGCAGAACTCCTCGGTTCGAGTGCGGTCCGCGTCGATCAGACACGAGAAAAGCATACGCGTGAAAAAGGCAAGTTGGAAGGGCACATCGGCTCTTCCCGTCGCTGTGAGTTTGAGAGGTGATTTGAGCGTCGGCACGACTACGTCGGGTGCCGCAACTTTGGGAATGAAGTACTTCGCCGGATCCAGCTTATGCCGCAGTGTACTGCGCTGCGTCGCATCGTCGGCGGACGCCTCGTCCGGCAGTCCGGTATGATGCCCGGCGATGCAGAATGCCAGAAGCTGACCGGAAACTTTTCCCACAGCTTCTGCTACAAAGCGAGCGCCAAATGTGGAGTGATCAACCCGATTCCCGGTGGTGTCCTCGTTTTCCGATCCCGCGTCACCGGACGCTGTCCCGGAGTTGCGAAGGTAAAGCTGAAAATCGTCTGAAAGCTTCCCTAGATCATGGCAGCGACCAAGGATCTCTCCCCAGAGCCGCGCTCCAAACGCCTCCGCGAAGGTGGATGCGGAGTTCATCACTTTGTCGAGATGAGCGGCAAGGGTCTCCCAATCGGCGGGAGGATGATCGGCAAGCGTATGAGCATATCTTTCTGCGGAAGATCCGTTTGGCAATGTCATGTGGACCTCAGATACGAGCAAAGATAAAATAGTCGCCTCCCCTCTCACGCCACCATCTGTACAGGCCCGGCTACGGCGATTTGGAGGATTGGGCTAGATTCCTGGTGAACTGACTCGGGAGTCCGTAGGTCATTTGCCTTGGTAAAAAGGTATTAGGGTCAGTAACATGCCAAGCTCTGCCCGAATCGCCGTAAACGTGCCTGCGGAATACAATGAAATGTGTATGACACAATGCTATACCATCCAAGGGCGTTTAGATTACTCCCGGTGTGAAGGGGAACAGCATGGCCCGAAATTACACCACCAGAGACTTCTTCCGTCAGATGCCAAACCGGCTACTGGCCCGCTACTTCCAGGAGCGTGGGCTCTTCACGGAACTGGACTTCGCAGCAATGAAGGAGACCAAGCCGGATGCGCTGTTCGCCGCGTGGCTGGAATTGCCGGAAGGCCAGCGCAACGCAATGGATGCCGAGCTACGGGAAATCTCCGCAATGAGCTGCGAAAAGGGCTGGTGCGCGATTCGGGATGAAGCGGCGTGGCATTTGAAGAAAATACCGGAGTTATACACGCAATTTATGCAGAAGCTGGCGGCTCTGGCCAATTTGATATGAGCCAAAAGCGAGACAGCCTGCTAGAAAGCGCCCCGGCCGGCTTGATTCCGGCGCTAAAGGCGCTGGATAAGTCGATCGATGACGCGTACTGGAAATGCGGCCAGGTGACTGAAGTCTGGTGTTACAGCTTGCTCCATCCCGGGGAGAAACTGGCCGAAGTCCAGGAACACAAGCTCGCCATGGGCCAATTGAAAGCTGTCGTAGGGCCAATCGTTACGCGAATTTGCGAACTACAGATGTCGACGGGCACAGCACCAGCCTACTTCAGCGCCATGCATGAAATGTACGTAGCGGGCGTGACAATGCAGGCAATCAAGGTTTTCAATGATTTGCTTGAAATAGGAAGGATACACAAGGAGCGGCTGGCTATGCCGCATATTAAATGGGCACACGATCTGACTCTCGAACTCATCAAATCCAATGAGAATCTCGTCAAGATGTGGGTTCGAGCTGTCTGCGATCCTCCTGATCACGACATCGATTTTTCAGCGGAAGATCCAGACGACCTCATTATCGGAAAAACCTGGTGCGCGCCCGAGTTAATCGTAATGCGGCCGTCGCGAGGCATGCCATTCTACCCGGAGTACCAATGGGACAGGACAGACCGCGAAACGACCAAGCAGTGGCTGAAATCGTTTGCCGAGATGTTTACGATTCGCATCAAGCTCCACATTGATCGGCTTGCAGACGAGGAAACGGTGAAGCTTGCGAAGCAACCTAGGCCAGCCCCCATGGCGCAGGCACAGGCTGCTGAGACAGAATCCCGGAGGGAACAGTCGGAAAGCCCAAAGTCTGCTTTGAGCATTAGGCGCGAGAACCGTAAGCTCAAGACACAGAAGCGAAACAAGAAGATTCTGGTCGAGTTCAGGAAGCTAAAGCAACGCAGGCCAAATGAGTCAGATGTCTGGTATTCGAAGCAATTATCGAAAGGGACCGTCGCCTCTGGATTGAACGAAGAGACGATCAGAAAAATCATTCGCGACTGAAAAAAGTTGGGCGAAATGCATTTATCCCAAGTCTGATGCTTCCTCGTCAGCATTCATGCGCTTCCCGGTTCAAGATACTCAATCGATTCCTTGGTTTTCCTCCTTGGAATCGCCCAACAAGCGATGCGCATCTGATTCATAATGAGAATGTTATCCATATATAGGTTTGAGGAGCGTTCCCTTTGATTCGCCCAAATTGCACAGGTAAAGTGTTTCCTGAGCGGTACTGAATCGCTCAGGGAGAATCGACAATGACTCAAGCCATCCTGCGACTTCCCGCCGTGAAATTGGCAACCGGCCTTTCGCGCAGCACACTTTATTTACGCATCGCGTATGGAGTCTTTCCGCATTCGGTGAGCTTGGGTGGGCGCGCCGTGGGTTGGCCTGCGCATGAGGTGATCGCGCTAAATGCCGCCCGCATAGCAGGCAAGCCGGACGCAGAGATTCGCGCTCTGGTGGCGCAATTGGAAGCCGCCCGCAAGGCCATGGCATAGGACGGTCAACGCTATGCGCAAGCGCCGCCCCAATTATCGACTGGCGAAAATCCATCGCAACTACACGGTGGAAGAGATTGCCCGCCTGTTTGGCGCACATAAGAACACCGTGCGCGCCTGGGTGAAGGCTGGATTGCCCACCTGCGACAACAAGCGCCCGATGCTGATCCTTGGCCGCGATCTGGCCGCATACCTGAGGGCGCGCCGAATGAGAAACAAGCGGCCCTGCCAGCCGGGAGAAATCTATTGCGTGCGATGCCGGGCACCGAAACAGCCCGCCGGGGAGATGGCGGAATATCAGCCGATTACGGAGACTCTGGGGAACCTTGAGGGCATCTGCCCTGACTGTCAAGGGATGATCTACCGGCGAGCCAGCCTGGCGAAGCTGGTTGAGAATTGGGGGAAATTGGACATCACGTTTACGAAGGCACTGAAGCAACTAAGCCGGCTGTGGGCCTACCGCGGCAAGGTCGCCTCGGCGAAACTGGGATCCCGCTTGATGATCCCCACCAGCGAATTGGACCGCATCATCGCTGAAAACCTGCGGCCGGCTCTGGAAGATCCCCAATCAGCGCCGGCCCTCCCCGAGGAAAGGCTCGCCGATGCCCAGCGATGACTTGGGCAGTCTCTTCCCTGGCTCCCCGGAGGCTGCCGGTGGCCTCCCCGGCGCACTGCTCTCCGGCGAAACTGCCATGGCCGCTTCGGCCCACCAGACCTCCGGTGCAGCCAACCTCCTGCCCTCCCCGGATGCACCCCCGGGCGGCTTTTCCCTGACCCCGCCGCCGATCCCACCACGCATATCTTTTGTGAAAATCCAAAGGATTCACCCACACACGGCAATGCGTGCCTTGGACTACAACCCGACCGCAGTCGAACTCGAACAAGTTCGCCAGCACTGGGAAACAGCCCGCTCCGAGCCCCTGACTTTGACTCACCAGAAAACCATCATCGACGGCCATAAGAGGTGGGTCGTCGCCCAGGAGCTGGGGATCGCCACTCTGCCCTGCCTGATGCTTGCGATCTCTGACGACGAGGCTCTGGACCAGATTCTGGCCCGCGCCTCGGCCAAGAACTGGTGGAAGCCCTGTCGTCGGATTTGCCTGGCGCTCACCCGGGAAGAGGCCCTGCGCGAGCGGGCGCGCGAAAACCAGCGCGCCGGCGGGCGCAAGAAGGATCCATCAACTTTGGCCACAGCTCAGCATATCGAGGTCCGCAGGGAGATCGCCCGGATGGCCGGCGCCGGAACAGAAAACGTCAGGAAGGTCAAGAGTATTCTCGACAAGGGTTGTCCCTTGCTGAAGCAGGAAGCGCTGCGGGGCGCTATCAGCATCGATGCCGCTTGGAAGATCTCGAAGCTTGACCACGATGAGCAGATGCGCGAACTGGGACGCAGGGCCTCCAAACGCCGCGGGAGAAAGAGGGTCCAGGCCCTCGGCCGGGCAGCCGCCATCAGGAGCGAGTGCGTCAGCAAAGGCCGGAGGGAGCAGCTCGCACAGATCTGGCAGTTGTTTGACGAGCTCACTCACTCCGGTCCACTTGAAAAGTTCCGTGATCCGGGTCTCGAGTCGCTGGCCCGGATGGAAAGGAAACTCGATGTCTACGAATCGGACATGGAAATGTCCCGGGCTTCGGCGCCAGCAGGCGAAACTGCAGAGGCTGATTGAGGACACGCGGCCTCTCTGGGATCATGCCGGCGTGCGGCCTCATGTGCGGGCCACCCTGAACAAGATGCTGCTCTGTGGCACGCCGGCCCTCGGCGCCGAGGTCTTCTCATCGATCGACGGCGAGACACGCACTGTCTACCACACCTGCAAGACGCGCGCCTGCCCCTCCTGTGGCTACTTCCAGACCCTCCGCTTCCAGCAGGAGGTGGTCAACCACTTGCCCGAGATACCGTATCGCGGCCTCATCCTCACCATCCCGGATCGATATTGGGAGATCCTGCGCTTGAACCGCCAGCTTCTTCCCGATCTTGCTGCCCTTGGCGGCGGCGTCATGAGCGATCTGGCCCGGGAGCGCCGCCAGGCCGAAGTCCCCTTGATCGCGGTCCTCCACACCTTCAACCCCGAGCTCAAGTTCAAACCCCACCTGCACGTCGTTGTGGGCCTCACCGGCCTGGGTCTGAACGGCGACAGGTTAGTCGAAAACATCTTCTTTTCAAAAGACATGCTCCGGGAGCGCTGGCGAGACGAACTACTCGATCGTCTGGAACTGGAGGTGCGCCAGGGCAGGCTCCGCTCGGATCTGAGCCTGAAGGATTTGCTTGAGAAGATCGACTATGAGCGGGGAGCGCTCTGGCACATAGAGGAACATCGCTGTACAAACAAGTACCAGCTTCTGGCCTATGTCGCCCGCTACATCGGGCGCCCGCCCATCGCCAACAGCCGCATCCTGGAGTTTGACGCCCATCATGTGCGGTTTCGCTACCGCGACAAGCTGGACGATGATCGGGTCCACGAGGCCACCATCCCCACCCAGGAGTTCCTCGATCGTCTGATCGAGCATATTCGGGAGCCTTACCAGCACGGCGTCCGCTACTTTGGCCTGCTGGCGCCGCGAGCCAGGTCCACTCGCTACCCTGCCTTCCTGCGTCTGTTGGGCCTGCCCGCGCCGGGTCCTGTGCACCGGCTGCGCTGGGCCGAGGGGCTGTACCTCTCTTTCCGTGTCGACCCGCTCGTCGACAGCTGGGGAAATCCCATGACCTGGAGCCACAGGTTGCCACCCCAGCTTCCCGCAACCGCATTCTGAACCAGGAACCTCACGACCGGATTCGGCGCTTAATCTTGCTGAAAATCCCTCACAGAGAGAGGCCGGCGTGTGTCGCGATCATGCCGGGGGAGAAATCGGGAATTTGACGGAAGCTCCGGTTAGGACCGCTCACCGAACGCGTTTCGATTAGCTTTCGACAAAAGTAGCGGCGGTTAATGAAAGATTCCGCCCTCTGCGAACTCACCTTCACGAGGCGGATCGCCGGGATCATCCTCAGATTCCGTGATCTTGATTTTCCTATAAGGCAAGATCGCCTCGCAACGCAAGATCATCGTTGAAGGCTCGCAGGAGTGGGAGATTCTCTACCGCAAGTACTACAACGACGAGGTTCGCAAGCTGGGCATCTGAGTCGCCGGCTTGAATCCAGATTCA
>Ga0224558_1000353_pt1 | contig 53446 bp, 52 predicted proteins | sample 714S32024metaG_FD_180682 | JGI IMG/M metagenome (GOLD analysis project Ga0224558, IMG submission 180682) | Peat soil microbial communities from Stordalen Mire, Sweden - 717 S3 20-24 | ecosystem: Environmental > Terrestrial > Soil > Wetlands > Peat | place: Sweden: Norrbotten County, Stordalen... | reverse complement strand
TCTGACCAGAACCGCCGTCGGCGCCCTGCGCAGCATCCAGAAACAGCCACAGAGAGTAGAGAGCTACTTCAGTCAGAAAGATGTGTGCTATGCCGCTGCGTAGCAGAACTTCAGGGCCGGATCAATAGATCAAATCGCCACTGGCTGCTGCACTGCCCGAGGTGGATTTTGCTGTGCCATTACCATTTGCACAACGTTTGAGTTTGCTTCCCGTTTGGCTCTCAAGCTCGCGTTGCCGTAAATGTTCATGGTGGTGGCCACGTTGCTGTGCCGCATGAGCTTCTGCTGCACACCGATCGGAGCCCTGTTTCGTCCAATAGTGACCTGTACGTATGCCTGAAGGTGTGCCAACCGATACCTGGAAGGCCAATCTTCTCTCCAGCAGGCTTCAACACTTGCTGCTGGATCACGCCCGCGTAGTAGCAGCCACCAGTGATGGGGGAAGGGAAGGCAAGCCCATTCGACCTGTCCCCTTTCCAATCGAGGAGATTTGAGCAAATGCCGGATCGAGTGGGATGTAGTCGTTGGACGCCCCGGTCTTTACAAATCCGATTCGTCCGTTCACGACTCCCTGTTGAACCAGCATGACTCCGGCCTTGAAGTTGATATGATCCCAGCGGAGCGCCAGAACCTCTGAGACTCGCATTCCAGTGCACATCGCAACGATGACCCTTGTCCTGTAAGGTTCATGCAACTCGTCATGCAGTTTCTGAAATTCATCGGGAGACAGTATCTGTGGCTTCTTCTTGCGCTTGTTGGCCGAGCGCTGGCGCATCCACTACAACACTGTCAGGCCGCACTCGTCGCTGGGCTATAGACCGCCCGCGCCCGCAGCGTGTCTGACCGAAACTTCCCAGGGGTATGAAAAAGTGGAAAGCCAACAACGCTTCCCACGTTTTCACACCCCCGACTGCGACGGGTCCTATCCATTACCCGCTGCGTTACACTAACAATCTCGCTGGTACAAAAGATCGGGCAGGCCATGCAAGCACGGGGAAACAGTTCAGCGAGATTGCGGCACATAAGGAGGTGCAGCATGCCTGAGCAGGGCGCACCGTACGAAGTTGGCTACGCCAAACCGCCGAAGAGTAGTCAGTTCTCGAAGGGAGTTTCAGGCAACCCCAAAGGACGACCGAGGGAGACCTGCGTGCTTCGCGAGTGTTCTTTGATCTGGTTGATCGGGCAGAGGAAAGCACGTGCGCTACGACGCAACCTGAACCACTCTAGGATCCTGGCGGTCTGCTTCTCGACCGGCTCGCGCAGCAGACAGGCGGCGCGGCCTTACTCGATGAATACGTGAATCCGGTACTGCTCTTCGTCCGGCGAGGGCTTTTCCCAGGAGCGGACGTAGTGCAATAGGAGAATTCCATCCCCGCTGCGCCTGGGCGCAAACCTGAAGATCTGGAGGAGGGGCCGGCCCACGGCTGAACCCTCTGATTGCCCCGCGGCCTCGCTCTCCGACTGGCCGGTCAGCCGCAACAGCGGCGTGGATTGGCGATGGACGTACCACATGAACCCGGTCGAGGGATTGGATTCCAGGCGGAGTTCGAGCGTCTCCCCGGCCTTCAGGTGAACCTCGCCGCCCTGGTCCGCGCCGGTGACGACCCTAGCCGCCGCGGAGACTGCCTGTGAATGGCAAACGGTGGCTGCCAGCGCCACCAGCAAGAGCCAGCCAATCAAATCAACCCGGCGAACCAATCGAAGAGGCTGCATCGTGAAATTCCTTCCGCGCCGTTGAAGGCTCTGAGACTCGTTCCTCTGCGCGTCCCGGCAGGATACACCGACTCTGGAACGTGTAGCAACTGGCGGCAGGCCGCACCCGGCGGCGGGAGCAGTTCTCCCGATTCGGCAATTCAGCCCGAGAGGCTGGTTCAGGGCCTTGCATTGGGCGGAATCAGCAGGGTGACGGCCTGGGGCACAATCTCGATCCGAACCGGCAGATGGCCCAGCAGTTCCCCATCGGCCTCGGCGAAGACGCGTGGCGAGGAGCCGTTCAACGGACGGCACTCGACCGAGATGGCGTCCAGCAGCTCAATCTCGCGGGAGAAGCTCTGGCGGCAGAAGATGACCGCGAGTAAAAAGCGGAAGTAGCTCAGGCGGCTGCGGGTTTTGAAGGCCACCAGGCGCAGATTGTTCCTGCGCAGCGTGGCGCCGGGAGCCAGATGGTGCAGCACACCGCCGAAGTCGCGGATGCGCACCGCCAGAAGCTGAGAAACCTGCTCCACTCGTGGTTGGGCGCTGGCGCTTTCCACAAAAGCCGCCTCAAAAAGCGGAAAGGAGTGCGTGGCCCAGAGGCGAAAGCCCTCGATCAGATAGAGAATATAGCCGAAGCGCCGCTTGAGGCCGGGGTCGAGCCGGCCAAGAAACAGCGCGTCAGCGCCCACGCCAGCCGTCACGGTGAAGTAGCGCGAAGCCGCTGCGCCGGTTGCGTCACGGTAAGAGATTTGGCCCACGGAGACGCGCACCGGCGTCGCATCAAGCAGTTTGCGGACGGTCTTCGCCGGAGAAGAGTGCAGGCCCAGGTTGGCGGCCAGCGCGTTGGCCGTGCCCAGCGGCACTACGCCCAAGGCCACCGTGCTGCCCACCAGGCTTTGCAGCACTTCATGAACGGTCCCGTCGCCGCCACAGGCAAGAATCGTGTCGCAGCCCTGGCGCATGGCCTCTGCGGCCAAACGGCCGGCGCTGCCGGGCCCGAGCGTCTCCAGCGCCTCGGCCTCAACGCCCGCTTCACGAAGAACGGCGAGCGCTTTGTCGATGGCGGCGCGGCGCCCTCTGGAGTGCTGGCCGGAAGCCGGATTGTAGATGAGCGCAACACGACGCATGGCGAGTTTCTCCTGGATAATCCGCGACTGGAGAGTCCGCGCCCGGCGCGAGTCTGCAGGGCGGGAGCAGTGTTCTTATCTTCGCATCTGGCTGCCAGTTGGCGGTTTGCCTCAAGCGTTTCCGCGAACGGCCAGGGAGTCAACTCCGAAAACGCCCTTTTTGGAGCCGGATTTCGAAAGGCTCGGTCGCGCCAGAACACTACTTTGGCGGCAAGGCCACCATCACTCCGCCATGCAGCCACAAATTATTTTCGCCGCGCGGCAGCTTCAGGGCCGAGGCGCTGCCCAGATCGCGCTCATAAATCTCTCCATAGTTTCCCGTCGCCGCGATCACCCGCGCCACCCAGCCGTCATCAAGGCCCAGCGCGGGGCCAATCTCATGCGACGCACCGAGCAGAAAGCGCAGCACGGGGTCGGCTCCATTTGCCTGCGCGGCGCGCGCGCGCATCGCCTTCACATTGGCCTGCGTCACGCCGCTCTCCTCGGCCTGGACGAGCGCCTCCATCACCCAATCGACAATCGCCGCCCACTGCGGATCGCCTGCGCGCACCGCCGAGGCCAGCGGGTCTTGAGAAACGGTTTCGGGCAGCAGGCGCGACCGGTGCCCGCGCCGCGCCAGAGCCGCGCGGGTCTCGGCCAGGCGGGTCCGGTCGCCAGCCAGAGCGCCGCAGTTGCCGGTGGCGAAGGCCGCCTGCATTTCGCCCTCCTCCTGAAACGGAAAGGGCACAAACTGAAACGGAAAAGGCACAGGCTCCAGCCGCTGGCGAGTAAACCAGGCGCGGACGCTCTCTTCCGCCGTGGTCTCGGCCAGAAAGCAGATCTTCTTCCCGCTCAACTGCCGCGCCCGCGTTGCTGAACTGCTGGCCGGCACGAGAAAGCCCACGCCGTCCCACAGCACCGGCCGCGTGAGTTCGAGGTGCGTCCCCACCGAATGAGAAAAATCGTCGGTCAAGGTGGCCACCATCTCCACCTCGCCCGCGTTGAGCCCCTGCATTGCGGCGCGGTCATCGGGATAATGCGCCACACTCACCCGCGCATTCTCTCCCAGCACGGCCACCGCCACCGCGCGGCAGAGGCCGGCGTCGAAGGCCTCGCGATTGCCGTGATCGCCGGAGGTCGAGTACTCCGCCTCCTCGACGTCGATGCCGCAATGGAGCACGCCCGCCGCGCGCACACGAGCCAAAGTTGGAGACTCCGTAACCGCGCGTGTCCGGAGGGCTTCCGTTTCGTTTGTTCGAGAAGCTCCGGTTCCGTCCTCCGCGGGAGGAGCAGCCGCGCGCGCCGCTCCGCAAACGGAGGCGAATGCCACTGCCAATGCCAAGTTGCGCGTCCCAGCGCGCACTACCGTCCAGGCTCGCACTAAGGCGTCCATCCGCCCGCCGCCGGAATGCCCGGCGTCGTATCGGGCCGGGGATTGAAATCCGCGGGCACCGGGTTGGGAAGGCCGCTGTCGGTGGGCGTAATCCCAAGTTCTCTGCAACCCTGGCCGTCCGCATGAGGGAAATGGGCGATTTCGGCCGGCGGAATCTTCGCGTACTCCCGGCTCAGCGGCGCGCGCTTGCCCTCCAGGCGCAGCGCATCGAAGGCCGAGGTAATATCGCCCACGCCCTCGACCTTGTCGTCGGCCGGGCCCAGGTTCGGCTGGCCAAATTTTTCCGCGCCAATCCGCCGCGCGCGCTCCTCGTCGGGCAAGTCGGCCAGCGGCACCAGGCCGAAGAGTTCGTCGACAAATTTGATGATCGAACTGTGCTCGGAGGGCACATGGGAGACGCCATGCGCCACCGCGTAAGGCGAAATCACGATGGCCGGAATCCTCGGCCCCTGCTCCAGCGGCAGCCCTGCCGCGTCGTGGGAGCGGATCCGCGGCCGCGCGTGGTCATAGAGCCCGTCCGACTCGTCGTAGGTAATGATGATGGCGCTCTGGCTCCAGTAAGGGCTATCCACAATGGCGTTGACCTCTTCGGCCACCAGCGCCTCGCTGATCTGCGTGTCCGAGTAGCCGGGGTGGTCGTCGTTGCCGTTGTAGACCCTGGCCAGCTTCGGGTTCGGGTCCTGCGGCTTCCAGCCGTCGATGTTGCCGTAGCCGCCGCGCACATAAAACACGCCCGAGGACGGCAGCCGCCGGGCCGCCATGTCCGCGAAAAACTCGCTCAGCCCGTGCAGGTGCGTCGTCGCCAGCGGATTGTTGGCCACATAGCCGAAGTACTGCGGCCCATTGTGGTGCGCCACGTAGCCCTCGTGCGAGGCCTTCCCCGCGGCGTCGTTCCTTTCGTGATCGTAGCCCTGCTGATACCAGCCCCAGTTGACCGCGCTGACGCCGTGGCCGGCGATTTTTTCAATGTCCTCGCGCACATCGGGCAGATCGAAGGCCGGATCGTAATCGGCCGCCGTGGTCTTTTTGATCTCGCTGCCCATGAACGAAAGCGGCAGGCTGGCGAAGGTCAGGTTCTTTGAAATGCCCCTGGTGGGCTTCACGGCCTGCGGCTGCTTCAGCCGGTCTTGAGAGTCCAAGGGCGACCCCCAGTAGGGCGCCGGGTCGGAGATCATCGGCACCATCGCGGCCTTGCCCTGACCGCCGTTCGCCGCCTCATCCGGATGCAGCATCCACTGCGTCTCGCCACCCTGGCCGGAGATCATGGCAATCGCATTGGGCGTCGATGGCCCCACGATGGTGTCCATGAAGTGGTCGAAGAGCGTGAAGCGGTCGGCGTAGCGCCAGAGAAAGGGCGCCGTGTCGCAATCCACGTGCGCCATCACCAGTTCGCCAAACTGCTTGCGTTCGAGTGTGGGCGCCTTCGACGGCTTGCCGTCAGTCAGCGTCACGCCCTCTTCGGTCAGCGCGTACTCGGAGTTCTGCGCCACGCCCTCCGCATCCAGCGCAATCTTGCGCGCAATGCCCCGATGCGAGTGGTTCACCGAGGCGATGTCGGCCGGATAGAGCGGCACGGTCTTGCCCGCCGCATCGACCATCGCCGCCGGAATTCTGAACGGCGTAACCGTCCCCACAGTTCCGTCGGTATTCACAATCGTCTGCGTGAATCCCGCCACCTGCGCGGCGGCATAGGCTCCGTTCGGCCCGGCGTAGAGCCCGTCAGCCCCAGGATAAGTTCCAAAGTAAAAGTCGAAGGAGCGATTCTCCTGGAAGAGCACAAAAACGTACTTTATCTTGCCGCGCATCAGCCGCAGCTTCTCTTCCTCTGAGATAGCCGGCTCTTTGGCCGGGTCGATCACCTGCGCGCTCACCGTCGCGCTCGACCGGGGCGCGATCGTCACCTCCGGCAGCGCCGCTGCGGCCTTCTGCTGCGCCGCGCACACCCCCAGTTCAAGCGCGCCAAAAGCAGTCAGCGCCGCGAAGATTTTGATGACATTCAGACTCTTCATGCCACTAAGTTATTCCCTTCGGCTCCGCATTGACAACAAAAACATTTTCATCAGCAGAGAAAGTTAAAGCCTCGTGAAAAACAGCCCGTCTACGGAGTTACAAGTTACAAGCCAATGAAAACCTGACTTATAGCCAGACTTATTCCCTGCCCTGCGCAATCCACCACGCCTTGATGAATTTCCAGTGAATATAGACCGAGTGGTTCAGGTGCAGCAGCAGCCCCTCGCGGCCATCCAGAAAACCCAGCCGGAAAAAGTAGTTATAAATGAAAGTCGCCGCCGGATTCACAATCGCATTGCAGAGGAAGGCGGGCAGGGATTTGCTGTCGCGGCCGCTTTTCACCAGCAGTTGCGCAATCTCGGAGCTATAGCGGTTCATGTGTTCGAGGTAAATGCCCATGGTGGGATAGGCGTAGTGGAGCATATCGTGGCGCAGCCTGCCGCGCGGGCCCTCGAATTGCGGCGTCGAGTGCGGCCCCACGCCCTCGCTGAGCCGCGCGGAGCCGCGTTTGAACAACCGCAGCTTGCGGTCGGGATAGAAGCCGCCATGGCGCATCCAGCGGCCGAAGTAAAGGTTCAGCCGGGGAATCCAGTAGGCGCCAAACTTGGGCTCGACGCCGTTTTCGCCGGCCAGCAACTGGCGAATCTCGTTTTGCAGCTCCGGCGTCAGCACCTCGTCGGCGTCCAGCAGCAGAATCCACTCCGAAGTGCACAGGTCCAGAGCCACATTCTTCTGCTCGCCGTGGCCGCCGAAGGCGTGGTAGGAGGTCTTGGCGCCGAAGGATTGAGCAATCTCCAGCGTGCGGTCCTTCGAGCCTGAGTCGACGACCACAATCTCATCGGCCCAGCGAACGCTCTCCAGGGTGCGCGGAAGATTCTCTTCCTCGTTCATGGCGATCATGGCTACCGATAGGGTTTTTCGCATTGAATGGAAGAATAAATCAACCGGGCCGGGGGACTCCGGTCCGGGGATGGCTTCAGCGCGGCCCGCGCCCCCTTTTGCCCGGAACCCTTCCCTTTCGCTCTACAATAAGCCGGTATGCCCACCGCCGTCCGCTCACACGCGAAGATCAACCTTGGCCTCTACGTTGGCGCGCCGCGCCCCGACGGCTTCCATGCGCTCACAACCGTCTACCAGACCCTCGAAATCCACGATGTGGTCACGGTCGCGGCCCGTCCCGCCCCGGCAACCCGGTTGCGGCTGAGTTCGAACGACGGCCGCGTCCCCACCGACGAGCGCAACACCGCCTGGAAGATGGCCGCGCTGGCTCTTGAGGCCCTCGGCCTCACCGCCGAGGTCGAGATCGCCATCGAAAAGCGCCTGCCGGTGCAGGGCGGCTTGGGCGCGGGCTCGGCCAATGCCGTGGCCGCGCTGGTCGGGCTGGAGGCGGAGTTGGGGATTGGGACGTGGGTGGAGCAGCCAGGGGTTCCTGTTCTCCCACCCTTCGAGCAAAATTCGCTCGAGGGATGGGGCCCCCAATCCAGCGCGAACCCCCGGTCCAGCATGAAATCGACTGGTTCCCAGCCGGATCTGCCCCAAAAGCTGGGTGCCTCATTCTTTTCGCGGCTTTTTGAGGAAAAGGCGCGAAAAGGGTGGGAAGTCCTGCGCCTGGAGATTGCCGCCCAGGTCGGCTCCGATGTGCCGCTATTTCTCATCGGCGGCGCCATTCTGGGCCTCGATCGCGGCCAGCAGGTCTATCCCCTGCCGGACTTTGAACCGGTCTGGTGCGTAGTGGCCACGCCCGAAGTGGGCGTCTCCACGCCGCAGGCCTTCCGTGACTGGGACACCCTCTGCCTTGCCGAGGGTTTGACCGCCGAGGCCAGTGCAGATAAACTAAGTGAGTTGAGCCGCGCCTACGCCAGCGCCTTTGCGGGAGCAATCCCCGGGGGTCGGCCGGGAGCAGGCTCCTCCGGTGTTCTTCCAGATCGGGAGAACCTGGCCGGACCTCAAGAGTCCGCGCTTGTCCGCACCGGGATCACGAGCTGGATCGAGAACGACTTTGAACGCGTCGTCTTCGGCCAGCATCCCTCCCTTGCAGAAATCAAGCGCATTCTTTTGGGCTTCGGCACTCCGGAGGCAGCCCTCCATGCCTCGCTGTCCGGCTCCGGTTCGGCGCTCTTTGGGTTGTACCAGACCCGCGGAGATGCGGAAGCGGCGTGTGAGCGTTTGCGCGCGAGCGGTGTTCGGAGTCTGTTGACCCGCACCCTGCCGCGTTCTGAATACTGGCGCGAAATGCTTCTGCCTTGAGGCGGGTTGACAGTCGGCCGTTGCGCGCGAGAGACTCGGCAGCGGCGGCGAAGTTGGGCGATCGTCTAATGGTAGGACAGTGCCCTTTGGAGGCACTTGTCCAGGTTCGAATCCTGGTCGCCCAGCCAAGGTTTCGTCCGCGCGGATTATCGGGCGCGGATGGGGAAATCTGACCAGAACGCAGACCGGAATGCAGGCTGAAATGCCGGTCGAAATACCGGCCCTGGAACGCAGCCAAAGCCAACCAGCTTGGGGGTGCTCGAAGATGGAAGTGGATGTGGAAGCATTGACGGTGACAGCGGACGAGACGCCGCAGAACACGCCGCAGAACATGGGGCAGGCCGAGGCCAAAGAGGCCGCGCAGCTTGCCACCGTTGTGGCCCAGGACGCCGCCGCCAAGGCCAATGGGGCCAAGCCGGCTCCCGAACGCAAGCGCACTCGCAACTTGAGCGAGGACAAGCGCTTCAAGCTCTTTTCGGGCTCGGCCAACCGGCCGCTGGCCGAGGAGATTGGCCGCCACATCGGGGTTCCGGTGGGCGAGGCCAAGCTGCAGCGCTTTGCCGACGGTGAGGTCTATTTCCAACTGCTCGAAAACGTGCGCGGCGTTGATGTTTTTGTGGTGCAGCCCACCTGCTACCCGGTGGACCAGCACCTGGTCGAACTGCTGATCATGATCGACGCCCTCAAACGGGCCTCGGCGGCCAGGATCACGGTGGTCGTGCCCTACTACGGCTACGCCCGCCAGGACCGCAAGGACAAGCCCCGCGTGGCCATCAGCTCCAAGCTGGTCGCCGACCTGTTGACCACCGCCGGAGCCAACCGCGCCCTCTTCGTCGACCTGCACGCCGCGCAGATTCAGGGCTTCTTCAACATTCCCGTCGATCACCTTTACGCCAGCCCGGTGCTGGTCAGCTACTTCCGCGAACTGGCGCTGCCCAACCTGACGGTGGTCTCGCCCGACGCCGGCGGCGTGGAGCGCGCGCGCTTCTTCGCGCAGAAGGTCGGGGCTCCTTTGGCCATCGTGGACAAGCGCCGGACCGATATTAACGTCACCGAGGTGATGAACGTCATCGGCGACGTCACCGGCAAGAACTGCCTCATCATCGACGACATCATCGACACCGCCGGCACGCTGGTCAAGACCGTGGACGCCCTTTACGCCAATGGCGCGGCCTCGGTTTATGCCGCGGCCAGCCACGCCGTGCTCTCCGGGCCGGCCATCGAGCGCATCGCCGCCTCGCGCCTGGCGCAGGTGGTGGTCACCAACACCATCCCCTTGCGCGAGGTAGCCCAGAAGCTGCCCAAGATCAAGGTCCTCTCCATCGCCGGCCTGCTGGGTGCGGCCATCGAGAGCATTCACATGGAAACCAGCGTGAGTACGCTGTTCAGCTAGGGGTCAGGGATCAGGGTTCAGGGATCAGTGGCCTGTATCAGCAACGAATAGCCGGGAGTCGGCGGTCGGATGGCAGGGAGCGGTAAGCGGTTTTACTGCCCCCTGAACCCTGATCCCTGACCCCTGGCCTTAACAAAGGGAGCGGAATGATTCAGCTTGCCGCAGCAACAAGTAGCTAATAGCTAAAAGCTGTTTCACCGTGCCCGAAACAGGAAATGAGAGACTGAATGCCAGAAGTTGTGATCGCCAAGCCCCGTGAGGGCAAGTTCAACAAGAATGCCGCTCGCCGTGTGCGCGTCGCGGGCAAGATTCCCGCCGTACTGTATGGTCCGGGGCACGACCCGGTCGCCATCGAGGTGGATCCCAAGCAGATTTCGCGGATTCTTTTCTCCGAGACCGGCCACAATACGATCTTCGACGTGGAAATCGCCGGCCTTCCCGCGGCCAAGGCCATGATCGTCGACTGGCAGCGCGAGCCGCTCAAGGACCAGTTGATTCACATAGACCTGAAGCGCATTGCCTTGGACAAAACCCTCCGCGTCAAGGTGCGCATCAAGCTGCTGGGGGTTCCGGTGGGCGTCAAGGCCTCCGGCGGCATTCTCGACCATGTGCTGCGCGAGGTGGAAATCGAGTGCCTGCCAGCGAAGATTCCCAGCCACATCGACTTGGATGTAAGCAACCTGGAGTTGCACGGCGTGCTGCGCGTCAGCGATCTGCCTCACTTGGAGGCCGTTCAGTACATCAATTCCGAAGAGGCAACCGTGGCTCACGTCGTCTCCATCCGTGAAGAGGCGCCAACCGCTGCCGAGGTTGAGGCAGCAGCAGTTGCCGCTGCCACTGCTGCAACCGCGGCCGAGCCCGAGGTTGCCAAGAAGGGCAAGCCGGAAGCCGAAGCGGGAGCAAAAAAGCCCGAGGCGAAGAAGTAGCTCTTGGCCGGGGCAACAGAGTCCGGCGGAGGGATTGTCCCTTTGCGCAGCTCCTCCACCGGGCCGTTTTTGGTGGTGGGGCTGGGCAACCCGGGCAGTGAGTATCTGTGGACCCCGCATAACGCGGGCTTCATGGCCATCGACCGCATCGCCCAGCAAGAGGGCGTGGTGGTTCAGAACCGGCGCTGCCGGGCCGCGACCGCAACCTGCCGCATGGCGGGGCGCGAGGTGGTCCTGGCCAAGCCGGAGACCTTTATGAACCTGAGCGGGCAAGCGGTAGCCGCTCTGGTGAGGGAGTTTGAGGCCGACCCGGCCCGGGATCTGCTCGTGATCTATGACGAGCTGGACCTGAAGCTGGGCAGCTTCAAGATCAGGGAACGCGGATCGCCGGCCGGGCACAACGGAGCCCGCAGCGTGACCGGCGCTCTGGGAAGCAAGGAGTGGTTGCGTCTGCGTATCGGCGTGGGACTCGATCTACCACCGGAGGGCATCGCCGCTGGCGGCGGCAGGCGTCCGGGCAGGGATTACCTGCTCTCGCCGATGCGCCAGAAGGATCTGACGATGCTGGATGAGGTTTTGGACCGGGTAGCGACGGCCACCCGCCGTATCCTCGAGCTGGGACCGGCAGCCGCGATGAATGAGTTTAATCGCCGTGAGCTAAATAGCCCGGCGGAGCAGTAACGAAGGCAGCAAGCCGCCAGGGCAGTAGCCTGAGGGCAAGACAGGAATGCAAGGCCGGAAGGCAAAGCTGGAAATCGGGGATTTACCCCGAGAATCCAGCGGAAAAGGAAACCGGATGTCCCGTGTGTATGAGGTTATGTTCATTATTCGGCCCGATGTGGTCGAAGAGGATGTCGACAAGCTGATCGCCGGCTTCTCCGCCAATGTCACCAATGGCGGCGGGGTGATCAAGACGGTCGAGAAGATGGGCCGGCGCAAGCTCGCCTACATGGTGCGCAAGTTCAACGACGGCAACTACGTTCTGCTCACGATCGAAGCCAACGGACCGGTGGTACTGGAGTTGGAGCGCCGGTTGCGCGTCACCGAGCCGGTGATCAAGTTCATCACCGTGCGCATTGACGAGGAAGAGAAGCGCCTGGCCAAGGTCAAGGCCAATCGCGGCGTTCGCCGGAGCGCAAATGTTGAACACGCTGCCCCGGCTCCGGCTCCAGCCGCGGCCACTCCGGCCGCCGTGCCCGCCACTCCCGTTGCCACTCCCGTTGCCGCGCCTGTTTCCACCGCCGCGGCCGCTCCCGCAGAGGCAGCCGAGCCGGTCCAGGCCGTCTAAGGCGGCTCTAAACGAATGCCACGCCGGCCCTGTTTTTTGCGGGGCAAACGGTTGCGGCCCGATCCAGTGTTCCCCTGGAAGCAGAATAAGCGTTGACCGGGGGCCAAGAGAGTGAAGAGGAAAGAATATGTCTGAAGAGACTCAAGCAAAGGCGCCCGAAACGAGCGCGCCGGCAGCTCGCCAAGCCGCATCCGGCTCGGAATCCAGCCCGGTTTCAGGTTCCAGTTCAGGTTCTAGCTCCAGTTCAGGTTCAGGCTCCAGTTCTGGCTCCAGTTCCAGTTCCGGTTCTGGCCACAGTTCCGGTTCAGGTTCAAGCTACGGTTCGGGGCAGCCCCGCTCGGGCGGACGGCCTGCTGGTGGACCTGGCGGACGGCCCTCCGGCGGTCCTGGCGGACGCGGCAAGTTCTTCCGCCGCAAGAAGGTCTGCAAGTTCTGCACCGAGAAGATCGACGCAGTCTCCTACCGCGATGTTCGCTTGCTGCAGGGCTTTGTGGCCGAGCGCGGCAAGATCGTGCCGCGGCGGCTCACCGGCGTCTGCACCACGCACCAGCGCCGCCTGACCCGCGCCATCAAGCAGGCCCGGAACATCGCCCTGCTGCCGTTTGCCACGCGGCACTAATCTTCGGCTTCGTGTGCCGATGTAGAATTCTGCGCAGTCTGTTGATGGCCGGCGTTTCTGTCCAAAAAGACAAGGCCACCCGCGATGGCGCCCGCAACACTGGAGAGTTTCATATGGAAGTCATTCTGAAGGAAGACGTAACCAACCTGGGTCACCGCGGCGATCTCGTCAAAGTGGCCGACGGCTACGGACGCAACTTTCTGCTGCCCCGCAAGCTGGCGCTGCAGGCTACCCTGGCCAACCGGGCCGTCATCGAGCAGATGAAGGCCGCCGCTGCCCGCCGCTCCGCCACCGAGAAGGCGCAGGCCGAGGAACTGGTCGTCAAGCTCGAGCCCATCGTGCTCGACTTCACCCGCAAGTCGGGCGAGGCCGGCCACCTTTTCGGCTCGGTCACCTCGGCTGACATTGCCACTGCTCTCGAGGCCAAGGGCTTCGAGGTCGATCGCCGCAAGATTCAACTGGACGAGCCGCTCAAGAGCGTGGGCGAGTTCAGCGTGGCCATCAAGCTGCACCGCGAAGTCACCGCCCAGGTGAAGGTCAAGGTTCTGGCCGAAGCCACGGAAGAAGCGCCCGCCGCCGAAGTTCCCGCGGCTGCAGAGCCCGTTGCGGAAACGGCTACCGCCGAGTAGTTCGCCTCAGCCTGGACTCGCCTCCATCCACACTCGCCGTCTCACGGTTCATCGCGAGACGGCGAGTTTCTGTTTGGCGCTCAGCATTCTCAAAGCAATTTGCCGCTCATGCGGGGATCTTCCACCGCCGCTCGTTCCACAATCAGCACCGGAATCCCATCGACAATCGGGTAGGCGCGGCCACAGCCGGCGCAGACCAGCCTCGCTTCTTTGAGGCGAAGGTCGCCCAGGCAGGCCGGGCAGGCCAGTTGGGCTAGAACGGTAGGGTCGAAGGCGGCAGGATTGCTGGAAGCGGCGGGCATGGTGCGTTACTGGACGGTCGCGTCGGGATTGGCCGGCAGCTTGGAAGCCGGATCAGCGGGGCTATCCAGTTTGGCCGAAGCGCTGGCCCCAACGCCATCCCGCTCTGGACGGCTGGCAAATTCAGCTTCAATCCGCTGGTTGGTGCCGGCTACGGCAAACTCGTAGGCCACGCGAATGCCGTTGTAGATGGCCCGGTCGTTCGAAGAGCCGTGGCCGATGATGCAGACCCCGTGCACCCCCAGCAGCGGCGCGCCGCCATACTCCCGGTAATCCAGGCGGTGGCGGAATTCGTTGAAGGCGCGCCGCGAGAGCAGCGCTCCCACCTGGGCGGTGACCGTGCGCTTGAGCGATTCGCGCAGCACATCGCGCACAAAGCGGCCGACTCCCTCGCTGGTCTTCAGCGCCACGTTGCCGACAAATCCGTCGCAAACGATCACGTCGGCCTGGCCACTGAAGATGTCGCGGCCCTCGACGTTACCGATGAAGTGGATCGGCAGGGCCTTGAGCAGCGGGAAGGCCTCGCGGGTCAGGTCGTTGCCCTTGGTCTCTTCCTCGCCGATCGACAGCAGGCCCACGCGCGGCTTGTGAATCTTCAGCACGCTGCGGGCATACATCTCGCCCATCACGGCAAACTGGGCCAGATTGTGCGGCTTGCAGTCCACATTGGCGCCCACATCGAGCAGGACGCAAGGGTTCCCGGTAGAACTGGGCATGGGGGTTGCCAAAGCCGGACGGTCCACTCCCGGCAACGCGCCCAGCACCATCTTGGCCGTGGCCATGGCCGCGCCGGTGTTGCCGGCGGTCACAAAGCCCGCGGCCTTGCCCTCGCGCACCAGCTTGAGGCCGACGCGGATCGAGCTGTCTTTCTTGGTCCGCACCGCCTGCACCGCCTTCTCCTCCATGCCGATGCGTTCCGAGGCGTGGTGAATGACGATGGGCAGATCCTCGTTCTCGAGGTGTTCGTCCAGAAGGTCGCGCAGCTCCGCCTCGGGACCCACCAGGTGGACCCGCACGGGCAGAGACTTGCAGGCGAGAATCGCCCCGCGAATCTCCGGCTCGGGAGCTTTGTCGGAACCTACGGCGTCAAGCGCAATGTCGATGAGCATAGGCGCGGAAGTTTACTTGACGGCTTCCTTGATGTCCAGCACGGCGCGGCCCTTGTAGGCTCCGCACTTGGGGCAGGCGTGATGCGGCAGCTTCTTCTCGTGGCAGCTGGGGCACTCGGAGACCCCGACGGCGGTCAAAAAATCGTGAGAGCGGCGAAGCGCGGTGCGGCGCGTTGAGTGGCGCCTCTTCGGATTAGGCATAACGGAAATTCCTTTCGTCTCGGGCCCGCTTCCGGCGGTTCAGACCGGTTCCGGCCAGCCATCAGGCCGCACGAAACCCCGTCTGCCCCCGGAACAGGGCGAGCACCCTCAATTTATCCAGATCTTCTCTGGGAGCTGGCTTGCTCAGACTCGATCCGGCTGCGAAGATCGGCCAGCGCCTCCCAGCGGGGGTCGCTCGGACCCACATCGCAAGAGCAGACCTGGCTGTTGCGGTTTACCCCGCAGCGCGGGCAAAGTCCTTTGCAGTCTGGCTTGCAGAGCGTCCTCACCGGCAGGGACAACAGCACCTGCTCGCACAGCACATCCTCAAGCGCAAGACTGTCTCCTTGATAATACCCGATTTCCGTCTCCGGCGCAGTAATGGACCGTTCGGGAGCTTCGGCATCGGCCTCCGCGGGGCGGAAGATCAGGTCGAAATCGGACTCCAGCGGAATCTCGACCGGATCGAGACAGCGGGCGCAGGGCACCTGGAAGCGGCCGGAAAAATGGCCCCGGAGCCGAATATCGGCCACAATATCCTTTGGCCCGCGATGTTCGTGCAGCACCTCGGCCCGGCCGTCGGTTTCGAGCGGCCCCTGCTGCGCGGCCTCTTCGCCGAAATCGACTGCGCCCGGAGCCAGTTCCAGATCGAAGTCGATCGGCTGCCGTTCCAGCTCACTTATCTTGAACTTCATACTATGAGCCTACGGCGCAAGCGCGGGGGCGTCAATGCGCTGCCGCGGCCCCCTGCGCCCTGTCGGGAGCTGGCCAGGCGGCCAGCCGCCGCTTTTCACCAGAAACCGTTCTTCCGCGCCAGATGATTTTCTGTTCCGGCCGGTTTTCCGCCGGGACGAAAGGGCTCAAGTCAACCCCGATCACGCCGATAAAATTCCTGACTGGTTTCAGAAAGGGTTTCTGGCATGCAATGGCTCCGTGACCTCCCTATCTCCCGCAAGTTTTTCTTCGCCTTCGGCCTTATCTGCGGCCTCTGTATCCTGCTGGGTGCGTACACCTTCATCACCTTCCGAAGCATCGCCACCAGAAATGAGAATGTAACCGCCAACGTCCTTCCCTCCGTGATCATGCTGGCGAATATTCAATCGGCGGCCAACGACGCACGGCGCCAGGATCTCAATCTTCTGCTTTGCCGGACGCCGGCATGTATGGCAGATCACAACGCCAAACGCCAGCAGGCCATCGCCGAATATCAGGCGGGAGTCAACGCGTACGAGCCGAGGATCAGTTCTCCAAGCGAGCGCGAGATCTACCGGAAGTTCTCGGCGGACTGGGCGCAGTACCAGGAAGCCAGCGATCGCGCCAACACCATGCTGGTAGCCGGCAAGACCAGCGACGCCGCGGACCTGCTCACCTCCGACGCCATGATCGCGGCTTATCGCGCGGCAATTGCAGGAATGAGCGACTCGCTCCAGTTCAACGCGAAGTCCGGTTCGGCTGAGTCCCAGGCCGCCTCCGCCGCCAGCAACTGCGCCGTCTGGGTCAACGCCGGGGTCACCACGCTGATCGTGCTGCTCTGTGCGCTCATCGGCAGAATACTCACGAAGGCGATTGCGCCACGGCTGGCTCGCGTACTGACCGCCTTGGAATCTTTAGCGGCCAAGGATCTGACTGTGCACATTGAGGCGACCGGACGCGACGAGATCGGCCGCGTGGCCGACGCGCTTGACGCCAGTGTGGCCTCCCTGCGCGCTGTCCTGCAATCGGTAGCCCAGGGCGCGGAGACGCTCTCGGCGGCCACCACCCAGATCAGCGCCCGCGCGGTCCAGACCGCCGGCAACGCCAACACCCAGTCCAGCAAGACCAACCAGATTGCCGCGGCCGCGCAAGAGATGACCGCGACCATTGGCGAGATCAGCAGCAACGCCGAAAGCGCCGCCCACGCCAGCAGAAAATCGGCCGAGACGGCCGATCAGGGCGGAACGGTGATGCAGGCCGCCGCCGCGACTATGGAGAAAATTGCCGCGGCCACCAGCACGGTGGCCGAGAAGATGACCTCGCTGGCCCAGCGCTCCGAGGAGATCGGCAAGGTGGTCAACGTCATCCAGGAAATCAGCGAGCAGACCAACCTGCTGGCCCTGAACGCGGCCATCGAGGCGGCCCGCGCCGGCGAGCATGGGCGCGGATTTGCCGTGGTGGCCGGCGAGGTTCGCCGCCTGGCCGAACGCACCAAGGGCGCCACCGAGGAGATCGCCGGCACCATCCGCAGCATTCAGGATGAAACGCGCGAAACCCTTCAGGTGATGGAAGACAGCCGCGCGGCAGTCGAAACCGGCATGGGAGAGACCGCCCACGCCCGCCACAGCCTGGAGGAGATCATCGAGTCCTCCAAAGAGGTCGAGCAGCAGATTCAACTGATCGCCACCGCCGCCACCGAGCAGACCGCGGCCTCGGGCGAAATCTCCGAGTCGGCCGGCCAGATCTCGCAGTTGTCGGTGGAAAACTCGCAGGGCGCCGAAGAGGCCGTCGAAGCCCTCAAGAGCCTTGCCTCGCTGGCCAGCCAGTTGGACGGCACCATCCGCCAGTTTCAGCTTGAAACAGATCAGCAGGCCGGCGGCAGATTCGCGGGCAAAAGCCAGTCGGCCGGCCGCACGGCATTCAGAACCGCGCACTCATAAACCATTGACACGGCGGCAGCCAGATCCCCAGATCCGCGCGTCCCGGCAATCGAACCACTTCGCTGGCGACCCCAAGGCTGCCGCCGCAACTTCCCCTCCCCCATCTCCAGTAGCCGTTCTCCAGTTAACGTGGAGTTTCGAGCACCGTGCGAGTTGGCTTTTACTTCAACCCCAGCGACGAAGACCTGTCGCCTGGGACCCCGGACCACCGCAGGGAAAAAAGCCACGCAGCGACCCTGATTCCTTTCTATAGCAACGGGAGAGCCGTTATAGTTACATAGAACTTGCTTCTCTCAACTGGGCCTGAACTTGCGAACGGCTCGCTGCGCGGAGCAGCGCTTTCAGAATCCTGAGAGTCTCTACAAGGGGAAGATATGTTTAAAAGCAAATCCAGGCTCCTGGTTATCATCTTCGTTGCGGCGTTTCTTCTCAGGCTCCTGGCCGTCGTGGCGCTGCGCGATATTCATGCAGGACCGACAAGGGCATTTGGCGCCGACGGAATCGAATTCAATGAACTCGCGTATCAGGTTGCCCTGGGACATGGATACGAATTGCAGCCGGGCCATCCAACCTCTTTTCGGGCGCCGGGTTTTCCGCTTTTCCTGGCGGGGGTTTATTTTCTTGCGGGGCAGAATTATCCGCTCACCTATGTGGTCTTTTGCCTGCTGGGAGCGGCCGCCTGCGTGCTCACCTACCTGGTGGCGTTGGAGATGACCGGACCGAAGATGGCCCTTCTCGCCGCGGCCCTGGCGGCCACCTATATCAACGCCATTTATTTTGCCGTGGTCTTTGCCTCCGAGAGCTTGTATCTGGTCTGTTTTGGATTGAGCCTCTGGCTCTTTCTGCGCTATTTGAAGAATGGCTCCTCCTGGGAGCTTCTTATCTGCGCATTATCGCTGGGATGGGGAATCCTGACCAGGCCTTTTGCGCTGCTCTTGCTTCCCTTGTTCGGCTGCGTTCTTCTGTGGAATATGTGGAAGAGCAGGAGATTCCGCTTTGGCCAGGCCGTGATGCTTGCTGTCATTCCCCTGGCCGTAGTCGCTCCCTGGACGTTTAGGAATTACGAAGTCTTCCACCAGTTCGTTCCAGTTGCAAACAATGGGGGCAGCGGAATCTACCAAGGCAACAACGACCGGGTGCTCAACGAGCCCTATTACATGGGCTCCTGGATCAGCACCACCGAACTGCCTTACCGGAATCTGATTGTCGCCGAACCGGACGAAGTTTCTCATGACCGCGAGGAAATGCATCTCGGCGTTCAATGGATCAAAGGGCACCTGCGGTCGATGCCGTTGCTGTGCACTTAAAGCTGGTTCGCCTGTGGCTCCCCGATATTTCTTCGCTAAATAGAAAATATGTCCTGCTGCAGTGGGTCTTCGCCACTCCATTTATTATCTTCATGCTGATCGGGTTATTTCGATGCCTGAGCCAACGGCGTTACTGGACACAAGAATGGGTTCTCGTCCATGGGATCATTGCGGCAACCGTCTTCGTTACCCTCGTTTTTTTCGGAAGCCCGCGTTACAGGGATGCCAACATTCCGGTGTTGATGATTTATGCGGCCTTCGGAGTACAGGCATTGCTGCCTCGCAAGATCGCGCAACGCCCGACGCTGGCCGGGAGCGGCTCTGAGTGAGCAGCTTAGGATGGCCTGTGCGCTTTTCCCCATGGGCTATCCTATGACACGCACTGGGCTGAAAGCAGCAGATTGGAGGGCCAGCCGGCCAGCGTCACGCAGGTTACCTTGAAGTTGTCCATCCTCGCCTCCGCGGCGAGCCGCCGCAACTCGGAGGCGGAAAGCAGGTTCAAGTTATCTTCCGAGGCAAAGAAATCCATGCCTCTCATCCTGCACAGCTTCCGGAATGCAGGCGCGGGAAGCCAATGCGCAAAGGGCATGACCGTGTGGAACTCCACCGGGAACCAGCGGTTGGGCGTGGTGACAAATATTCCCTTGCGCGCCACGCGCCACGCCTCGCGAAGGAAATCAGCCTGCCTTTCCCGGCTGCCTACATGCTCCAGGACCGCGCTCGAGTGGACGTAATCGAATTCCTTGTCGGCAAAGTGGAGATTCCGGCCATCGGCACGCACAAACCTCAACCCTGGGTAGATCTCTTCAAGAAACCGCGCGTCATCCACGCCGCTTGCGGTGATCCGGTGTTTATGGGGATACCAGAGCTCGAGGTAGTTGGAATGGCTGTATGTCCGGTCACTCGTCACCCCAATATCGAGCAGTGTGTCGTGCTGCCCGATCCCGGTCGAGGAGAGAAAGACCTGGTACATCCTCCGCCGCTGATAACCGGATATCCGGGCCGGTATCGAGTCCGCCGCCGCGAGATTATAGTGAGCGTTAACGTCCAACGGGCCTCCTTAGCGCACTTCGCTTGAGCGCCGCCGCAGCCCGAGAATGCTCAGGAAGAAGCTGCTGCAAATGGTTTGCACGCCCAAGGTCAGAGCGAAGACAGAGGGCATGACGAAGCGAAGCATATGGCCCGGGTCCAAGGCTCCGAAACTCTCTTTCGCCCACCCGGAGATGGCAAAGACCGATCCGCCAATCCCCAGCGCCATCAGCAAACCGCCGGCGGCCAGGCCGGTCTCCAGCGTAATGTAGCGGAAGGCGCGATTCAGGCGCGCGTCTTCCGGAAGCAGGCCCTCGGAGATGGCGAAGACCTTGGCGAAGACGGCAAAGGCAACCAGTTGAAAGCCCAGGAGTACGAAAACAAACGCATACAAAAGCGTATGCACGTCGAAGCCGATGCCATGGACGGCCCGTGGCCCCGGCAAAAGCCAGGCGCATCCGGCCAGCCCCAGCAGGATCAAGAGGATTCCCGGATACAGGAAGAGCCAGCGCGGACTGTTCATCAGCATGAAGCGTAGATGCCGCCAGCCGTCGCGATAGGGAAGCAGGTGCGGCGGGCGCGAGCGGCCGTCGGGACTGAGGATGGTGGGCACTTCGGTCATCTTCAGTCCCATGAGCTTGGACTTGATCACCATCTCCGAGGCGAATTCCATCCCGGTGGTTCTCAAATCCATCGCCTCGAAGGCGCTTTTGGAGAAACCCCTGAGACCGCAGTGGAAATCGCCCACATTCGCGCGAAAAAAAAGCTTCCCAATGGAAGAAAGGATCGGATTGCCGATGTAACGGTTCTTCCATGGCATCGCGCCCGGCCGAATACCGCCCAGAAAGCGGTTCCCCATGACGAGGTCATAGCCTTCGCGCAGCTTCAGGACAAAGCCATCCAAATCCTCGAAGTCATAGCTGTCGTCCGAGTCGCCCATGATGCAATAGCGGCCACGCGCGGCACAGATTGCCCCATACAGCGCCGCGCCGTAGCCGCGAATGGGGATAGGAATCACGCGCGCGCCGAGCCCGGTCGCAATCTGCTGCGAACCATCCGTCGAGCCGTTATCGCCGATGACGATCTCTCCGCTCACGCCTGATCGATCAAGATAGCTCTGGGCTTTCTTGATGCAGGTGGCGAGAGTCTCCGCCTCGTTCAGGCAGGGCATCACTATGCTCAGTTCCACGGTCATTTTCGCTTACCTCAAGTTCGGTTGATAGTAGGGGCCGCTCAGCGGCGGCGGTTTCCCTCTACCGCTATGGAAAGAACGCTCTAACTGCCCGGCGCAGAGCCTCCGCCGGTAAACACATCCACATACCGGCGCGCCGTCTCCTCAATCCGGTGCTCTTTGAGAATCAACTGGAAGCCCGCCTCGCCCATGCTCCGGCGCAGATCGGCGTCATCCACCAGTTTTTTGAGCGCCGCGCAAATCTCCTCGCTGTTGCCCACGGGAACCAGAATGCCGGAGCGGCCGTGCTGCACATGGGCGCGCATCTCCGGCTTCTCCGGGGCTTCGCAATGCTTCAGCACAGCTATCATGCGCTCCTGGCAGCTTGCCATGCGGCAACAACTCTCCGGGAATTACCTCCAGGGATGGCGGCTTCGTATTTACAGTGCCGATCTTTGCCTCAGCGGTTGCGCACGCAGTCGTCGGTCAGTTGGATTGGCCTTCCCATCTCGACAACTTCAAAGTCGGTTACCTTCAAGTCGGTCAGATCGTGGGGGGTAAAGTCCATGTCGGCGTACTTTGCCACCGTGTCCTGGTCGCTCTGCGCGGTGAGGGCGATATTGCCGCCGTCCGACAGGAACATACCGTATTTCTGCATGGCGCGCGCCACGACCTGCGCCGCGGGCGTGAGCTTCGACATGTCGAACGAGGCCTTCAGGCGGAAGCGGGCGCCCATCGGCGGAGCGTCAACCGGCCCGCGCGGCTGCCCAGCATGCGTGGCGGGATGAACAAAGACGTGCGCGCGAATCCGCGGGTTGGGAAGGACGAGGCGGATGGCGTGGTCGATGTGCCCGGCGGCGAGCTCGTCGGCATTGAAGAGCAATGGAGCAATAGGCAAGCCGGCGGCGTCGGCGCTGGTGCACTGATCTCCACGTCCCGACGGCGGATAAACTCGGTTGAGATCCCACACAGCGACAAATGTTGCCGTAAGAACATTCTCCGCGTAGTTGGCGGCATAGGCCTCGTAGAGCTTGCCGTGGCCGCGGTCGACAACGATGAGCGGGCAGTCATTCTGTGAAGTATCGCACTGATAGTTGCCCCCCGCGGAGGGTAGGGGAAAGGTAGAGATGTTGTCGGAGTCCGGGCTGTAGAACGGATTGCCCTTGCGAAAAGGAACAAATGGTGTGTGGGCGTCTGCCTGCAACACCCGATAGCCGAAGTCCACTTGCATCCGGTTATTGTTCCCCCATCCGCCCGCACCCGCCAGCCAGGAGATGATGGTGGAGGAGTGAGGATCCACGGGTGCGTGACTCACATTCTGCGTCCAGATGGCGCCGGAAGGAAAGTAGGCCGCGGGCGCGACGGCGTGCTCCAGCCTCGCCGCCTTCACCTTGACGATGTGATCGTGGAGACCGTAGCCCACCAGGATGGCTCCGATTCCCAGTATGGAAATAAACAGCACTTTCAAGTGGTTCATAACGGTTGAATGCTCCTCTCACGGGCGTACGTCATTCAGAAGAATTCTACACCCGGTCATTTTCCGCCGGGGCCGCAAAGGGTTTCGGCGGAGCGGAATTCTCCGTTTCGGCAGTGACGGCGTCTGCCGCCGGCTGATTCGAAGTCCAGATCTTCCAAAGCGGGCCGCGCGTAAAAAGGAATTTATAAAGCCCGGCAACGGCCGCCGCCTCCAGCACCAGCAGCGCGCTGGCCGCGGCCGCAAAGCGATGGAGCACGGGAATTCTGAAGCGCAGGGCGGCAACGGCGATCGGCCAGCCTAAGATCTGCAAAAGGGCGAAGGCCGCATAGAAAAACGAGCCGCGCGCCAGGGCCAGACTGGAGACCAGCAGCAGAATCAGCAGATAAGGCGCCGCCAGGCGCAGGAGCTTGTGCGAGACCAGTTGAAAAAAAACGGGATTCCGCCAGCTCAGCGTCCAGGGAGCCAGTTGGAAGAGCTGAAAGTTTCCCGCCAGGGTGCGCACCTTGCGGTGAAACTCCTCTTCAATTCTGGCCGGCCAGGTGTCGTAAACGCAGGCCCGCGGATCGAGGACCGACCGGTAGCCCTGGCGAATGATCGCCAGCGGCTGGAACATATCGTCCAGAATCATTCCGGCCGGCTGCGGCACGGCGCATGAGCGGCGAATCGCGTAGAAACCGCCATAGACGCCGACCAGAGAGCTGAAGATCGATTCGCAGGTCCTGATCCATTTTTCATAGCGCCAATAGATTCCGCCGACCGCCGCGGAGGCGGCGTCGTGGCTTCCATGGCGCAGAATCAACTCGCCGGTCACGCAGCCGACCTTCGGATCGGCAAAGTTGGAGACCAGTTGCTCGACCGCGCCCGGCGCAATCTCCGGCCGGATGTCCACAAAGAGGATGATCTCGGCCGTGGCGCGGTTCATGCCGGCGTTCACAGCCACCGCCTTGCCGCCCTGCTCTTCCAGGATGATCGTGGTCAGGCGCGGATGGCTCTGCCGGGCCAGCAGCTCCGCCGTGCCGTCGGTCGAGCCGTCCGAGACGATGATGATCTCTTCTATGCCGGGGTAATCGAGAGCCAGCAGGCGCTCAATCTGGCCTTCGAGCCGCGCCGCGCCGTTATGCACCGCCAGCACGATACTCACGCCGGGAGAGATCGGAGCCGCGGCCCAGCGCCGCGGCCGCAGACGCGCCAGCAGCCACGCGACCGCCGGGTATCCGGCGTAGGTGTAGAGCAGGCCGGCCATCGACAGCCAGAAGATGAGCCTCACTGCGCGCCTCTCCGCAGAATGATGGTCTTGATGGTCTCAAACATGATCAGCAGGTCAAGGCCGATTGACTGGTGCTTGACGTAGTAGAGGTCATATTCAAGCTTCCGCTTGGTCTCCTCCAGGCTGGCGCCGTACTGATAGCGCACCTGCGCCCAGCCGGTGATTCCGGGGCGGATCATGTGCCGCAGGTCGTAGAAGGGGATCTCCTGGCTGAGCCAGTGGACGAACTCCGGGCGCTCCGGGCGCGGGCCGACAAAGGCCATGTCTCCGCGCAGCACATTCCAGAGCTGGGGAATCTCGTCCAGCCGGGTCTTGCGCATGAATCCACCCACCGGCGTGACGCGCGGATCATCCTTGGCCGCCCACACCGCGCCATTGGCTTCGGCGTCCTGACGCATGGTGCGGAATTTGTAGGCGGTAAACGGACGCCCGCGCCGTCCGACGCGCGTCTGGCTGAAAAAGATGGGTCCTGGCGAGGAGAGGCGCACCGCGAGAATGATCAGCGGGATGAAGGGCAGGCAGATCACGAGCGCAAGAAAGGAGACGGCCAGCGAAAGCAGGCGGCGAAGAAGCCGCTGCGTGGCGCTCATACGGAAGCCCTCGGTGAAGATGAGGGTGCTGGGATTGAGCCCGTCCAAAGGTAGTTTGCTCGAGAGCCGCTCCAGCAGTGTGCTGGAATTCTCAATCTCCACGCCGCAGAGGCGAAGATCCAGCAGTTCCCGAACCGGCATCGACTGGCGGCGGTCTTCCATGGCGACGATGACGCGATCCACGCCCGGCTTCAGGCCGCGGAAGGCGCGCAAGTCGGCGGCGAAGTGATCCTGCGGTCCATTGGTATCGCTTTCGCCTTTCCAGCCGATCACTTCCATGCCCGCGTCGCGGCTGGAGCGCAGCGTTTCGACTACCGCGCTCGCCTGTTGTCCGCAACCCAGGACATAAACCCGCTCGCGAAAGACGGGAAGGCTGATGATCCGCTCATAAGCCCAGCGCCAGAGGACGAGCGACACGGTAAGAAAGGAGACGCCAACCACCAGGGCATAAGGGGCAATGTCCAGATCCGGGAATATAGAGACGATTCCCGCGAGAACAAACGATAAAACGCTGAGAACCAGCAGCAGGCGAAAGTAAATCTCCCAGCTCTCGGCGATGCGCCGCGGTCCATACAGATCGAAGTAATAGGTGAGCAGCAGGGTGAAAACGGTGATGGCCGCAATCTTCGGCAGGCCATTCTCGTAGATCAGAACAATGTACCCGTCCGGCCCCGCGATGCAGCTGGTGGCCACGAGAAATGAGCCGCTCACCAGCAGCACTTCGCAAAACAGCAGCAGCAGGGTCCGGGTTGGATAGTAAACATTGAAGAGCCTGATCATTCTTGCCGCCGATTATCCCTTCGTTCCTGCGCTTCGCTGCCGGTTTTCTGCTTGCCATAGTAATGGTAATAGTAGGACCGGTTGCGCGGGGCGTTCTTGACCGCATTCAGCACAAAGCCCAGGATGCGCGAGTTGCTGAAGGCCGCCTGCGCGCGCTGCGCAACATCAAAAGGCGTGCTGGCGCCGCGGGCGACCAGGAGAATAGCGTCGGCGGCGCGGGCCAGATCGACGGCATCGGCAAAGACCAGCACCGGCGGGGAGTCGATCACTATCCAGTCAAAATGCGGCGAAAGCGTCGCGATCAGCTCTTCGATGCGGTGATTGGCGACCAGCTCCGAGGCGTTATCGCCACCCTCTCCGGCCGGAATAAACGTGAGATTGGGAATAGTGCTCGCCAGATCCGCGCCCCCCACGCTCGAGGTCCGGTTGCGCTGCATAATCTGGGCCACCTCGGCCTCCCCGGCCAGATACTCCGCCAGCCCCGGCGTATTGGGAGCGCCCAGGATGGCGTGGATCGAGGGGCCGCGCAGATCGGCGTCGATGAGCAGAATGTTGTTGTCGCTGTTGCGCGCCAGGCTCATGGCCAGATTGGCCGCCACAAAGGTCTTGCCCTCGGCCGGCATACCGCTGCTGATCAGGATGGTCTTCAAGGGCGCCTGATCGCAAAACTCGTAGATTTGCGAGCGCAGGCTGCGAAACTGCTCGATGCTTTCGCCGCGCTCGGCCAGCGTCGGCAGGAAGGCCATGAAGGGATTCCACGGCTGCTGCGCAATCTCCTCGATGACAACCTCGGCTTTGACTGGAGGAATATCTTCATCGCCGGCAAGAACGAACGGCTCCTCGGCCATTACTGTCTCATCGGTTTGCTGGCCAGCCTTCCGCTCCTGGCTCGCCCTTCGCAGTGCGTCGTATATGCGGCTCATATCTCACGCTCCTTCAGTGAATTGGCGCTGTCCGCCGCGGGCTCGATGGAATCATACGGCGTGGTTTGCAGCGTGCACTTCATCAACGCATGCATGGCCGGTGAAGAGATGGTGAAAGGATGCTGGACAAGGTCGAGTTCCAGTCCGGCCGATTCTACCAGGTGCGCCGGAATGGGCTTGATCTGTTCAGCATAAGCATAGATCAAGGTATGCTCGCAGATCAGGTTGATGATGCGCGGAATTCCCCTCGAATACTGATAAACCAGCTCCGCCGCCTCGGGCAATAGCACCGTCTCGGTAGCTCCGGCGATGCGCAACCGCTCGGCGATGTAAGCCTGCGTCTCTTCCAGATTCAGCGGCTGGGTCTTCGACCATAGCGCCACGCGCTGGCGAAGCTGGCGAAGGTTCGGGTGGTGCAGCTTCTCTTCAAGCTCGGGCTGGCCGGCCAGGACAATCTGCACCAGCTTCTCCGATGAGGTCTCTAAATTCGTCAGCAGGCGAATCTCTTCAAGCAGCTCCCAGGAGAGATTCTGCGCCTCATCGATCACAATGGCGCACAACTGATGGGCGCGGTAACGCTCCACCAGCCAGCGATTGAGCTGCAGCAACATACCCGACTTGGTCCGCGTCACGGGCGGAATGCCTAAATCGGTCAGCACAAACTCAAAAAAATCGAGCACCTCCAGCCGCGGATTGAAGACGAAGGCCGTCGCGATGCGATCCTGGGCGAAGCTGTCCAGGACGGCCTTGAGCAGGATAGTCTTGCCCGTTCCCACCTCTCCCGTCAGCACCACAAAGCCCTTGCGCGAGGCAATGCCATACTGCAGGCAGGCAAGCGTCTCCCTGATCCGCGGCCTCAGGAAGAGAAACCGCGGATCGGGACTGGCTCCGAAAGGAAGGGCGCGAAGGCCGAAGAAGGATTTGTACATGGCTAGCCGCGCACGCTTTCCATGGACTTTGCCGGGCGGGAAAACAGCCGCCGGCGCTTGCTGGCGGCGCGGGGCGGGGCCAGATCGTTGATGTAGGAGACCACCGCCAGCGTCGGCAGCTTGGTGAAGGCCCAGATGTCGCTCTCGTTGTGCACCGAGGTGTCGCGATACTCGAGCAGCGCGGTCAAAAGCAAGCCCAGGAAGAGGCCGGCCGCCAGGCCGCCGCCGGCAAAAACCTGGTGATTTGGGAAGGTGGGCGAGTCGGGCAGGTTGGGAGCGTCCATCACCCGGAACTGTTCGCCCTGCTGGCGCTGTTCCAGAGCCGTCGCCATCGACGATTCATTCATCTTGGTCAACAGCGTGTTGTAGAACTGCAACGCCGTCTCGTGGTCGCGCGTGATCTTCTTGTATTCCTCCTCGACCAGGGGGCTGGCGTCGATCCGCGCCTCATAGTTGCGGACCTGCTGCTCGATCCGGGCCTGCTCCTGCTTGGCCGAGACGATCGAATCCCGCTCGCCGCGAAGCTGCGCCTTCAACTGCTGAAGCTGCGGCGATTCCGCGCGCGCCGTAGAGGGCTTTCCCTTCGCCGGTTCGGCCGCATCGCGCGCGATCTCGGCGCGCAGGCTGGCTATCCTGCGCTTGATGGCCACCACATCCGGGTAGTCGGGCGTATAGAGGGCCTCCAAGTCCTTTTCCTGCGAGACGGCATTCTTGAGTTGAGTGCTGAGGCTGTCGGGCGAGACGCCCCCCGCCGTGGCGGGACTGGCGCTGGGCGGCTCCTGCTCCTGCTGAGCGACCATGGCCTGGAGAAAGGTCTCTTCCTGCTGCATCCGGCTCAGCGCCTGCGTCGAGGCGTCAAGCTGGGTGGTCATCGCCTGCAGCGCATTCATGTTCGACGGCTCCTGGTCGGGCAGCTTGCCGAGGTACTTCTGCTCAAAGCCCGCCAGTTTGGCGTCCTGCTCGTCCAGATTCCGCTTGGCGTCGTCGAGCTGCTGTTTCAGGAAGTCGGTGGTGCCCTCGGCCGACTCCTGGCGCGCGCTCAGGTTGGCGCTGACAAACAGCGAGGTGATCTCGCCGCAGACCTGCTGGGCGGTGCGCGCGTCCCGCGCCTGGAAGGTAATGTAGAAGCCCGGCATGCCATGCGAGGACGGGCCGGCGGGAATGGGTTTGATCCCGATCGCCTTGCGCGTCTGATCAATGCGATCATCCATGGTGTCCTTGCCGCCGGGATACAGATTGAAGCGGTCGACGATCGGCTCGATGCGCGAACGGCTCAGAATCTGCTCCCTCATCGAGGCCAGCCGCGCGTTCAGATCCTCATTGACCACCGGCTTCACATAGTCCTCGGGAACCTTCTGCTGCTCGATCAGCACCAGCGTCTGCGAGACGTAGTGCGGAGGAATCAAATAGCTGATGCCGAGGCCAATCCCCAGAAAAAGGAGAGCGGAAGCCAAAATCAGCCAGATCCGCCGCTTCAATATCTCCGCGTAGTCCCCAATGGTCAGTTCTCGATGCCCGAGCATAGGCCTCCTTGTTCCACTACTTTCTGAGATGCATTTCGCGCGGTGAGTAGCCGATGCCGAAACCGATCACCTGCGATAGCCCGGAGATGGCATTCGTGGGGAGCGCTGAGCTCGACGACTGCTCGGTTGCCGTGTAGTTTGCGAATATGGTGATGTACCGGCCCAATCGCCGCGTGGCCGCTACTCCGCCATACACTCCGTTGGTCACGCCGCCGGGCTGTGCCGATCCCAATTCCAGGGCCAAGCCCGATATCAATGCCTGGGTGCGCATATACGCGCCTGAAGCGCTAAGCGTCAGGTTCCTTCCAAACTGCCGCGAAAGCCCTCCGCTGAGATCCTTATTGTGCGTGCCTAACGACTCCAGCACCCCCGCGCCGCCAGAGGTTCCTTGAAAGTAGCCCAGCGTGGCGGTCATTGACTTGATCTCATAGTTGGCGCTTGCATTCACAGTCAGCCCCGACGATGTTGATGGAGGAAGAGGAAGGAGATTGATCTCGATGCCCGTAATCTTATCCCACTCCGGTCCTGCGGAGACGCTCGTCTTGAACCGCCGGCTCCACGTGCGCGTGTAGCCGAAGAGCGCCGATTGAGTGTCCATGGTGATGGTGTTATCAGGGTAGGTGGAACGGGAATAGGCGTATTGCGCAAAAATCGAATTGTGCGCGTTCAACCGCCGGTTGATCTGCCCGTTCACCTGCCACTGATTGTCCTCCAGGCCATTGCCGTCCGGGAAGCGAAGAATTTCGTAGCTGCCGCCGGCGCTGAGGCTGGTTGCGGGGCCGAGGCTATGCGAAAAATTCGCGATCGCGGTGTTGTCCACGCTGCGCGTGTTCAGCGTCAGGACCGGCTGGACCGGCTGGGTTGGCTGGCTTGGCAGGTCGCCCACGCCCGGAATTCCCGAAAATCCCGTGGTCGGCGCCTGCGGCATATAGCCGACATTGTCGCTGAAATTCAATGTCCATTTGCGCCCCACAATCCCTTGCGAAGCCGACAGGTGCTGGAAGACTCCGGTTTCTCCAGATCCGCCGGTAATATTCCACATATCGCCACCGGAATACATCAGGGCAAAGGGGCGCTTGTGGCTGGAATTCGCATAGGCCAGATCTCCCGAGACGATGCTGCTCTGCGAGTCGCCCTGCGGGCCGCCATAGAACTGCGCGGTCTGCGTATAGCGCAGGTCGTAGCGCAGCGTGCCGCTGACCGGGAACCCCGCCGGGCCGGTCGTGGCCGGCGCAACCTGTGCCTGGGCCGCGGCGCCAAGGATAAAAACCATCACCAGCAATGTGTAACTTGGTTTCATTGGGGCCGTCCTATGGAACGACAATCGTGTCGCCTGAATTCAAAGTGAGATTGAGCGCAGCATCGCCCTGCAACGCCTGCTTGTAGTGCACGGGAATCTTCTGCTGCCTGCCGTCTTGCTGGCGCAGAATGTAAATCTTCTTCGCGTTGGCAAACTCCGACAGGCCGCCGGCGGTAGCGATGGCCTGCAGCAGGGTCATGCCGGGCGTCATCCCGATCGGCCCCGCCTTGCCCACCTCGCCGATCATATAAATGATCTTGCTGTTGCTCTGGCTCAGGACAATAGAGACGTTGGGATCCTGCACATACTTCTTGAGCGCCACCGCAATTTCGTCCGCCAACTGGAGCGGCGTCTTGCCGGAGGCCTTGACGTCGCCCAGAAGCGGCACCGAGATCATGCCGTCGGGCCGGACCAGCAGGCTGCCCGAAAGGGTCGGCTCCTTGAACACGGTAACGGTAATCACATCGGTGGCGCCGATCACATAGCTGTTGCCGGCCGCCGGAGCCGGCGTGGCCGCGTTCGGCGCCACGGGCTTGGCCAGTTCCGGCGCGGCGGCAGACTGCGCAGCGGGCGCGACCGTGTTCTGCGCGGCCGGCTGACCGGCCGCGGGCTGGTCTTGAGCATGGCAGAAGAGCACCGGAGCAAGAAATGCCACAATGAGAAGGCTTTCCGGTTTCATCGTGCGACTCCATTCCTTCATCGTGCGACTCCATTCTTGTTGAACAAAAGCTGGTCCTGTTGAACAAAAGCTGGTTTCCCGTTTCGCTCCGCCTGAATCCTTGAAGCAGGGGCTGCAAATTGATTCCCGGCCGGGGCGGCTGCGCCGCCGGAACCTTTTACGGGCCGGCCCACCATCTTAACCCGAAAGCGCGTCTCTGCAAAGTGCGTCTTTGATGGCCACCGGCCGCTACTGGAATCTTCGGCGGGCCGGCCCACCATCTTAAGGCGAAAGTGCGTCTCCGGTGACTGCCGGCCGAATCCGGAATCCCGCACGGCAGGGGTGATTCCACCGCGCCCGGCCCCGCGCAACCCGGATCGGTGCAACCTCGATTCGCGCCGCCCGGATTCGCGCCCGCGGCCGGATTGGCACTGCAGTGGAAGGCTTCCCAGCCTCCTGGCCGCTCACGATCCGCAATGGGAACCGGTCTTCGGCTATCTGGACAGTTGCGCCCCAAATTTCAGCGTTCCAAATTCCTGCTTTGACGCCCCGTATTCCCGCCCCTGCCGAAGGAATGGGTTCAGACTGCCATTTCCCATCCCGGATCATGGACACTGCCGCCACAGCGAGAGCAGGCTCCTCGCCTGTTATCGCAAAGCAAGTTTCAGCTTCAGCAACGCAGGTTTCAGCAGTGCAGGCCCCAGGCCTGGGGGAATACAGGGCGAGGAATGAACCTCCCATGCAAATGATGGGCTCTTGAGCGCACTTCTTCGGGGGATGGTGAAGAAAGAGCAGAGTATACCCCTCCCGTTGGGGAAGAGTATACCATTGACTTGCCTGGAGAGTGGATTCCACGCGCGCTGACAGGTTATCTTTGCGTAGAGGGCGATCCATGCAAGGGGAAGTTGCCGGGAAATTCTCCTGCATCGAATAGCTTCACTCCTGATTTTCACTACCAGCGCTCCAATTGCTGGTGTAAAGTGGAACGGATTGCAATTGGCGAGGATCCCATCTCCGGGAAAATGACTCAAGACGCGCAAACCCCAGCGGCTTCTCCGGTTTTCTGTCCCTTACGCGACGCCCAGTTTGCCTGGGCTTTGGCGATCATCTGCCTGCTGATCGTGGCGGTTTATTACCAGGTGCTGGGGAAGCTGGTCAGCGACTGGTGGCAGATTCCGGATTTTTCTCACGGCTTTCTGGTGCCTTTCTTCGCGGCCTATCTGGTGTGGGAGAAGAGAGAGGTTCTTCGCGGCACAAAAGTGACTCCCTCCTGGAATGGAATTGCCGTGATGGCGCTGGGAGTCGCCGTGCTGCTGCTGGGAGTCTATGGCTCCGAACTCTTCCTCTCGCGGGTTTCTCTGATTATCCTGCTGGCCGGAGTGGTGCTTTGCTTCGGCGGACGGCTCTACCTGAAGGAGTTGCGCTTCGCCCTGCTGGTTCTCCTTCTGGCCATCCCCATTCCGGACATTCTCTTCAACCAGATCACCTTTCCGCTGCAGATTCTGGCCTCCAAGCTGGCCAGCAGCCTGCTCCCCCTGTTTGGCGTGCCGGTTCTGCGGGAGGGCAACGTCATCGAGCTTCCGCTGATGAAACTGGAGGTGGCCGAGGCCTGCAGCGGCATCCGCTCGCTGATGAGCCTGTTTACGCTGGCGGTCTTTTACGGGTATTTTCTGGAGAAATCCCTCTGGCGGCGAGTCCTGCTGGTTCTGGCCAGCATTCCCATCGCGATTGCGGCCAATGCGGTGCGCATCGTGGGCACCGGACTCTGCGTCCAGTACTGGGATCCGGACAAGGCCATGGGCTTTTTTCACGAGTTTTCCGGCTGGGTCGTCTTTCTGGTTTCGCTGGTGAGCCTTTATCTCGTCCATCGCGCGATGCTCCTGTTCCCGGTCAAAAGGCGGCCGCGATGAAGAATCTTCGTTTTTGGGCTGCGGTCCTCTTGCTGGCCTCGACGGCGCTGCTGCTCCATACGCGCGCCAATACAGACGTGAATCCCCCCAGCGAGCCTTTTTCGCAGCTTCCCTCCGTGCTGGCGGGGTGGACGGGCAGCGATCAACCGATCGACCAGGAGACGCGCGACGTCCTGGGAGCCGGGGATTTCCTTTCGCGCATTTACACCCAAGCTGGACAGACGGCGCCCATCGGCCTCTTCATCGGCTACTTCCCCACCCAGAGGACGGGCCAGACCATTCACTCTCCCAAGCACTGCCTGCCAGGGGCCGGCTGGGTCTTCGAGTCGTCGAATTACTTGAATCTGACCGATGTGGATGGCAAGACGCACCGCGTGGGCGAATACGTGATCGCCAACGGCGGCATGAGGCAGTTTGTCATCTACTGGTATCAGGCGCATGGGCGCAGCGTGGCCAATGAGTACATGGCGAAGATTTACATGGCCACCGACGCCATACGGATGAATCGCACCGATGGGGCGCTGGTCCGGGTGATCACGCCGGTCACACCCAGCGAAGACATAGCGGAGGCAAGAAGGCGCGCCGAGGGATTCGCCATGCGGCTGACTCCTTTACTGCCGCGGTTTATCCCCGATTAGCGCCACGACCGTCTGGTTTGGAATGCCGGTCACGAAAGTTAGAGCCGGTCATGAAGGTTGGGGCTGGTCACGAAAGTTGGGGTGCCCCAGGTTCCGTTTTGCAGACCTGGGAAATGACAAACTCACGCGGTCGCTATACCAGGCGTTCTTTTGAAGAGGCAGGAAAAAAGGCAGCACAAGTTCGGCCAGTGGCTTCGGGGCTCGGGCCGTTTGAAACTCAAGAGCCTGAAAGGATGAAAAAAAGTGGAAAACAGAGGCAAGGCATTTCAGTCCAGCTTCAATGGCGGGTGGAGATTGCGGAATCACAGCGCCGCTCTGGGGGCGGTGGCGCTGTTTCTATCGCTCGCTCTATTGTCCGGCTGCCACCGCGATCCCAATGTGCGCAAGCACAAGTACCTGGAGAGCGGAGAGAGGTACAGCGCCCAGGGCAAGTACAAGGAGGCCGCCATTCAGTTTTCCAACGCCCTGAAGATCGACAAGAACTTTGCCGAGGCGCACTACGATCTGGCGCAGGCTTATCTTCACATGGGCGCTCTCAGCGCGGCTTACGGCGAACTGCTGCACGCCGCCGACCTGCAGCCTACGAACTACAAGGCGCGGATCGATCTGGGGAATATGCAACTGGCCGGGGGCAGGATCGACGACGCCCAGACGCAGGCCAATGCCGTGATCGCCGCGCAGCCGAACAACGCCGACGCCCATGCGCTGCTGGCCCGCATAGCGGCCAGGCGGGGGGAGAAGGATCTGGCTTTGACCGAGATTCATCGCGCGCTCGAGCTGGCTCCGAACGAGGGGGCGCTGCACGAAACCCTCGCGCTGCTTGAGGTGGGCGATCCGGCGCAGAATTCATTGGTTGAACAGGAGATGAAGAAGTCGGTGGCGCTCGATTCGAAGTCGGTGAACGCCAAACTGCTGCTGGCCGCCTTCTACATCAAGAACAGCCGCTGGCCGGAGGCCGAGCAGACCTGCTGGAGCGCCATCGCCACCGATCCCAAGAGCCTGGGCGCGCGCAAGACCCTGGCCGAGGTCTTTCTCAAGCAGGGCAATCAGGCCAGGGCCGAGCAGGTCTTGCGTCAGGCTTCGAGCGATCTGGCCGACAATCCGCAAGGAGTGCTGGTGCTGGCCGACTACTACGCCAGCACCGGGCAGATCGACAAGGCCAAAGCGGAGTTTGCCAGCCTGGCGCAAAAGTACCCCAAGAATCTGCCCGTACAGGAGGGATACGTCCGGATTCTTATCGAAGTCAAGGACTATGCCAGAGCTCAGAGCGTGGTCGCCGAATTGATGAAGAAAAACTCCAAGGACCCCCAGGTCGCCGTGCTGAATGGGATTGTGCTGCTCAATAACGGCAAGACGGCCGACGCGGTCAATGCTCTTCAGGATGCGGTCAACAATGCCCCGAAGGACGCTTTCATTCAGTTCTGGCTGGGCAAAGCCGCGCAGGCCAAGGGCGATAGCGGGCTGGCCGAGACCAGTTTCCGTCAGGCGGCGCAACTGAATCCGCGCGGCCTGGGTGCACAGGAGGAGTTGGCGCACATTGCGATGCAGCGCGGCGACATGAATATGCTGGCCGATGTGGCCGACAAGACTCTCACTGCCGCGCCGCGTTTCCCCGGCGGTTATGTGTGGCGGGCCATGGTCGAGCTGAAGCGCAACGCGCCGGACAAGGCCGAGGCCGACCTGAAGACGGCCATCAGCGCGGCCCCGCAAAGCCCGCAGGCCTATCTCGTGCTGGGCGATCTTCGCTTCTCGCAAAAGCGCCTCCCGGAGGGCGCGGCATTGCTGCAGCAATCTCTCGATCGTGACCCCAACTCCGTTCCCGCCATGCGCGGGCTGATCGCCTACGATCTTTCCCGCAAACAGCCGGCCCAGGCCCTGGCGCGCCTCAATGCGCAGATTGCCAAGAGCCCGAATAACAGCGGCTTCTACGATCTGCTGGCCCAGTTGCAGATCGGCGGCAAAAATTTTGATCAGGCGGCCGCGGCGGCGCAGAAGGCCATGCAGTTGAATCCCAACGACGGCGAGGCGGTGGGGCTCTACGCCCAGCTCCAGATGCAGCGCGGCCAGGCAGCCAGCGCCATCGGCGCCTGGCAGCGGTGGGCGCAGGCTCATCCCAGCAACGCCGGCGTTCTGGCCCTTCTGGGGACCATGGAGGAGTCGAGCGGGAATACGCGCCAGGCTGAGGCCTACTACAAGCAGGCCCTTCAGATTCAGTCCTCGCAGCCCGTGGCGGCCAACAATCTCGCCTACCTGATGCTCCAGAATGGCGAAAATGTGGATGTCGCCTTGTCACTGGCGGAAACGGCGCGGCGGGGTATGCCGAATTCGCCCGACAGCGCCGACACCCTGGCCTGGGCCTACTACTGCAAGGGAACCTACGGATTCGCCCGCGATCTTCTGGAAGACGCCGTCAAGGCCGATGGCAACAACCCGACCACCCAGTACCACCTGGGGATGGTGTACAGCAAGCTGGGGGATCGGCACAGCGCGGCCCTTCATCTGAAAAAGGCTATTTCGCTGGCGCCGGATTCGCCGGCGGCAAAGCAGGCGCAAACGGCGCTGCAAGGACTGGGTTAGGCCGCAAAGAAGTATTGATGGCAGCCGGCTGCGCGCCGTGCGCGGCTGGCTGCCGGTGTCTATGGATTGATTCGCGAAGACCGATGGCCTGCACATACTTTCCGGAGCATAACTGATATCGACATGACAAATACCAAGACCATCGCCCGGAACGCCGGCTGGTACGGCATCGAGAACGTCATCAGCTTTGTTGTCGGCCTATCCACTTCGATCGCCATCGCCCGCACCTTGGGTCCGGCAAAGATGGGCTACATCATCTATGTCATCTGGATCGCATCGGTGGTCAGCAGCCTGGGCGGAATGGGCATTCCCGCCACCACCCGCAAGTACATGGCCGAGTTTCTGGGACGGGGCGACCGGGGAACGGCCAGATTCATCTTCCAGCGCACCTTGCTGCTGCAGGCGGGGCTGGCCACGCTGGCCACTGCCGGTCTCGCCCTCTGGGTGCTGAGCGACGCCAAGGGAGAGTACAAGTTGGCCTCGCTGCTGGTGGTCATCAGCATCTGGCCGGGGATGGTCAACTCCATTCCCGCCCAGGCCAACGTGGCCTGCGAAAAATTGTCCGCCAATCTGCCAGCCTCGGTCATTTCGATCCTCGCCTTCTTCCTGGCCGTGGCCGCGACCGTGGTCTTCAAATGGGGCGTGATCGGCTTTGGCGCCTCGGTGCTGATCATGCGCTCGGTCGATTTCCTGGTCCGCCTCTTTCCCACCATGAAACGCATCCACTCCTGGGAGCGGAACCACGTGTACCCCTGGGGACTGCACCGCCGCATGGCCTCCTTTGCCTGGCAAAGCATCGCCAGCATGATCGTGGCGCTGATCGTGTGGGACCGGTCGGAGTTTCTGCTGTTGAAGTACCTTTGCCCGGATATTCGCCAGATTTCCTACTACTCGGTGGCCTTCAACATGGCCGAGCGGCTGCTGATCAGTTCATCCATCTTTGGCTCGGCCGCCGGCGCGACGATCTTCGCCCAATACGGACGCGACAAGTCCCGGCTCCCCACGCTCGCGGCTTCCTCATTTCGCTATCTCGCGCTGACCTCGATTCCGCTGCATTTCATCTCCGCCGCGCTGGCGCTGCCCGCCTTGCTCGTGCTTTACGGCAGCCAGTACCGGGGCGCGGCCATGGTGGTCACGCTGGCGCCGCTGCTGTGCATGCCGAAGGCCTTCATCGGCCCGGTGCAGAGCCTTTTGGAGAGCAATGAACGGCAGGGCTATGTCATCATGGCCACGGTGCTGGCGGGCATCGCAGATATGGGCGTGGCCTGGTGGCTGATTCCGGCTCATGGCGCGGTGGGCGCCTGCATCGGCAGCGGAGCGGCGCAGGTGATGGCCGTCGGCTTGATGTGGGCCATCGGCATCCGGCTCTACAAGGTGAAACTTCCCTGGCTGCTGGTGGCCAAGATCACCTTCATCAGCCTGCTGGCGTCGGTCACCGCGTTTCTGTTCGCGGCGCGCCTGGCGCCGGTCTGGGCCATCCTCTGCGGTGGGAGCGCCTCTCTGCTGGTGCTCTTCGGGCTGCTTTACCTGATGCGCGTGCTGGAACAGGAAGATCTGGACCGCTTCCAGACGCTGGCCGGGATGCTGCCCAAATCCGTTGCCGCTCCCGCGCACAAGATTCTGGCGCTGCTGGCCCGCCCGGGGGCCGGCAGCGCGGGGCCAACAAGAAAATGCCCCTTACCAGAGGATTAAGGCGGAATTTCGCCGATAATCATGAAAGCCTACCGGAGGCGCTTTTCGGTGCTGGACCGGCAGCTTATGTTGTACGCCAGACGGAATAGTTCGGGCCAAATGTTACTTGCGCGCCTGCGCCTATGCCGCGATAGCGACGCTCGGATAAGATGCGCGGATCGAGAATCGCAACATATCTGAGACAAACTTCCCTTGGTAACTCAATGTGTTCGATTTATCCAAGGCAATGAACCGAAGCTCGAGCGCGTAGCTTTCGCAATATCTTGCATGCTCTTCAGATTGCGGGTAGAATCGGGGTGGAAAATCATGAAATTTCGAAAGCCTCAGCAAATCGTTCTTTTCGGTGAAGGCGGATCCGCGCTCAGTGCCGCCGCCTGTTTGAGGGCGCATCGCATCACCGTGATTAGCGCTGTCGACGAGCCGCGCTTGGCCTCTTTTCCCGTTTTGTCCAAAACACTATCCGCCTGCCGGATAGATCAACGGCGCGGGTATATTCCTGCCTGGAATCATTACGGAGCAGTTCTGAAGAAAAACTGCTGCTGTTTCCATGCGCAGATGTCTGGATCGAGACGCTGGCCGAGGATATTCAGCGGCTTCTGCGCATCGGCAGAATGTTGCCCATGACGCCGGAACATCTTTCGTTGACCTTGGACAAGGCTTCCTTTGAGCGAGAAATTACACGGCTCGGCCTCCCCGGTCCGGCCACCTTTTGCACCAAGGTCAATTCGGAATGGGTGCCACCCTGTTACCCGTTCGTTCTCAAGCCATCCTCGACTTACAAACTCGAAGCTCAATGCGGCGTGAAGGCAGTTATTATCCGCGATCTTGCCGAATGGCGAGTTTTCGATGGGCAAGTACTCGACCAAAACGCATTTATCGCCCAGGAATATCTGAGCGGCGCGTCGATTTCGGTTTGCTTTTGCACCTCATCTCTAGGGCATCTTGCTTGTGCGTATGCGACGGAAAAGGTGCATTACAGCAGTATGCGGACTGGAAGCAGGGTGGCGGCTGTGAACAGGCCTGATGCGATCGATCTGGCGTCCCGGTTTATTCGCGAAACGGGATTTGTAGGATTCGGGGAGTTGGAGATGATCGACTCCACGCGCGGCCTTGCACTGCTGGAGTTGAACGCACGTCCATGGAGCCAGGTCTTGATGTCGAGCTCCCTTGGCATTCCAATTCTCGAAATGGCGGTTGGGCTGATGTCCGAAGAGGAATGCCCGGAGTCGGCTACAGGCGGCACACCGGCGCTCGAATGGATCGCGTGGGACAACGATTTTCTTTTTCGCCGCGCAAGCCGCCGCGCAGGTCGTCCCATTCGTCCGCCGACGGCCGCGAAGCGCATTTATGCACAAAGCTTTTTTCGCGATCCAATTCCGGCTCTTGTCTACGCGCTCACACAAAGCCGCATGGGGCTTGGGCGCTTTACATAGCGGATGGAATGATCGTGTAAACTGACCTCTTATGCAGATAATTCGCATTCTTCGCCGCAAACTCTCGCAATTAGGGCAAGTTTTGCGCGCACATGGACTATTCCTGGCGACTCGACTGGTCTTCGAATCGATTGTCATGAGATTCGACGCTGAATGGTTTCGCGCATGGCGAGACGGCCGATTCGACCACCGGTACAGAGTAAAGACCGGCGGCTTCCGAGAGCTTCAGCAACTTGGCCTAAGCGCCGCACAGGCCTGTGAATCTCACAACTACAGGGGTACGCCGGTAACTCTTTTCGATGCAGCCTTCGATTCGCTGCCGATTGACTGGAAGCGTTTTGAGTTTGTGGACTACGGCTCTGGAATGGGCAAGGCGCTCCTGTTGGCGGCGCGTTACCCTTTTCGCAGGGTTACAGGCGTGGAGTTTTCCGCGGAGTTGCACCGGATAGCTGAACACAATATTGCCCGCTGGCGCTTGCCTGAGCAGCGCTGTAATGTCATTTGTTCCGTTCTTGCCGACGCCATTACATGGCCACTCCCTGAAGGCAATTGTTTGCTGTACTTTTTCAACCCCTTCCGGAGGCCTTTAATGCGAAAGGTTCTGCGCCACATCGTTCTTGAAGCGAGCGAGAAACACAGGACGCAGTGTACATCGTCTACATTCACCCAAGCTTTCCCGAAGTGTTTGCCGAGTTTCCAGAGTTGAAGTTGTTAACGCGCGTTCGAATCCTAATGCCGCTCTACGAAATCTATAAGGTTGAGGCGCCTCGGTCCCGTTCTATACGCGATACTCAAGGCAAATAGCTGCCCGTGAACCGGCAGACAGCCTTTTGAACCCGGAAGCGGCTCCAGCTTTGGTCGCTTATGCTGATTCGGCTCACATCGTAAGGGGATGTCTTCCCTGGCAAGTTTGTGCCGCCATAATACGAAAAGGCCGCGCGGTAGCCCGCCTCACGCGCTAACGTCTGTGTCTGATCGGTGAAGCTGGTTCTGCCGCCGACCGGATAGGCAAGCACATCGGCTGCGACGCCAAGCTGTTCCTTCAGGATTGCTCGGGATTCGGATAGCTCTTCGTATTGCCGATCCGGTTCCAATTGGCTGAGCACATGGTGCGAATGCGTGTGGGATCCGATCGCCATGCCGCCTTTGCTCATCTCCCGGGCCTCGTCCCAATCCAAGAAGCGCCGCACCGTTCCGGACAGGTCTTCACCCTTCGCCTCTTCCGCCAGCTCTTCGGATGAAACGCGCGGAATCGGAATTCTCAGGCATCTTATATAACCTGAGGATGGCTCGCAAGCTCTCCGCCAAGCCGTTCTCATCGATATCGACAGCCAGGTCAGCCGGGTAGTGAAGAGTGAACCGGCGCCTTCGCGCCGTCTTCACCAAGTAGGCTATGTGTCCCACCACGGAACCTGGCAGGAGCCAACCATGCTCGTGACAAGAAAGAATACGCCTTGCGCACCATGCGACCGGAGAATGGGATAAGCGATTTCGTAGTTGTCAAGATAGCCGTCGTCGAACGTAATCAACACGCGGCAGCGGCGGGTCTTCTCTTTGATCGTGCCGTCGATAAAGGCCAACGCTTCTTCGAGAGTTACCAGCGAAACGCGCCGCTTCAGGTGGGAGATTTGATCGTTGAACTGATCGGCGGTCGCCTCGAAAACGCCCGGATCGAAGAGATCGTCATCGGGGTTCCCGATGCGATGATAGTTCAAGACTAAAAGCGAATCCCGCGCCGGGAGCCGCGAGAGCAGGAAAGATGCGCCACTCCAGAGCAATCCGCGTGCCAGCAGCTCACGTTTTCCACGGAAATTCAAACCACCCATCATAACCACCCGATCATAGCAGGGTACGGCTGCGCGTCTGCAAAAGTGGGTACCGGCCGCACCGGCCTAGAGAGGTTCTCCAGTTGCTATAGGCTTTTACGCCAACCTCTGGAGAGTGCGTTATGCTTTACGCGCGATGCGGTTCTGGGGGTGGAACACTTCACCGCCCCCAGCCCTTGCATCCATGCCAGCAAGACATTATGCACATAGAGCCGTCTTGCATTTGCTCCGCCAGTCGAAGGATTCCAATGGCCGCTGACCGCGCAAACCTAAAAAGTTTCCCCCGATCGTCCTTTCTACTTCTTCTTGTAGAAGGCGGTGTTGATTTCGGCAAATTTCTTCATCTCTTCGGGCAGTTCATTCACCTCGTAGATGGCCTCGCTTTCGCAAACCGCGACGCATGAGCCGCAATTGACGCACCGGTCCGGGTCAATGTAAAGCTGGGCCACTTCGGCCATCTCCGGCTCTGAGGCAGTGGGGTGAATCGCATCCGCCTGGCAAACGTCCAGACAAAGCAGCGCCTTGATGCACTTGCCAGTGATCACGTGATATTCGGCCATCGTTCCTATCTCCTTGAAAGAATTGATTTGAAACAGGTTGGTTGCTGCGCAACAAGACCCTCTTGCGCAATGCCCACCTGTTGCCATGCTGGGCTATCGCGCATTCCCCGGAATTTCATTCACCCACGCCACGCCGCGTCCGGAGAGCCATGGCGCACTCGCTTGGCCATCTGCAGACGGCTGAAAGGGGCGAACATGGAAAACTCCTCCAGACCGGTCTCCCACTTTTTGGACAGCTGGGCCTATTTTTTGAAGTAGGCGGCGTTGATTTCGGCAAATTTCTTCATATCTTCAGGCAGTTCATCAACCTCGTAGATGGCCTCGCGCTCGCAAACCGCGATGCAGGAGCCACAGTCGATGCAGGTCTTTGGGTCAATGTAAAGCTGGGTGACGTTGTCCATATCCGGCTCATCCGTGGTGGGATGAATGGCTACCGGCTGGCAAACGTCAAGACAGAGCAGGTCTTTGGTGCAGTTGTCGGTGATTACAGCAAATCTCGACATGGCGCCATCTCCTTAAAAGCAGATGGCATACTGTACCACAAATCCGCCGGGGAGTTCCCTGCCCTGCCGGCCTGTCAACCCGCCCGCCTCTACCCCCATCATTTTTGTCTATTTAGCCTCCGCCAGCCGCGCCGAGTCCCTGCGCCAGCGCGCCAATAGCGTCGTGGCGATGATGATCAGGGCCAGCGTGAGGCCGATCCACAGCCCGAAGATGCCCCTCCGCAGCACAAAGCACAAAGTGAGCCCCAGCGGCAATCCCAGCACCCAGTAGCCCACCAGGTTGGCCAGCATGGCAACCCGCGTCTCGCCCAGCCCGCGCAAAGCCCCGGTCGAAACGGTCTGAATGCCGTCGAAGACCTCAAAGGCCGCCACCACCCACAGCAGCCTGCGCCCCAGCGCCATCACCTCGGGATCGCGGGTATAGAGCGCAATCAGCGGCCCCGGCGCGGCCAGGAAGACCACCGCGGCCAGCAGCATGAAGCCCGCGCCCAGCCCCAGCGCCAGCCAGCCGGCGCGGCGCGCCCGCGCGGGGTCTCCCGCCCCCACCGCATGGCCTACGCTGACCGCCGCGGCCGCCGAAATGCCCAACGGAACCATGTAGGTCAGGCTGGCGTAGTTGAGCGCAATCTGGTGAGTGGCCAGCACTGCCGGCGTCAGCCAGCCGGCCGAGAGCGTGGCCAGGTTCCAGGCGCCCACCTCCAGCACAATCTGCCCCGCCGCCGGAGCGCCCAGCCGCGCCAGCCCCTGCAGCCGGGACAGGCTCGGCCCCGCCCAGCGGCGAAAGAGCGGATGGCCGCGCCTGCGCTCGTAGCGCCAGGCAAACCCCATCAGCGCCAGGGCCATGAAGATGCGCGAGACGACCGTCGAAAGGGCCGAACCGTTCACCCCCATCGCCGGCATTCCCCACTTGCCGTAGATCAGCGCCCAGTTGCCCAGCCAGTTCAGCAGGTTGGCCACGACGAAGGTCACGGTCACCACCCGCACCTCGCCGACGGCCTGCAGGTAGCGCCGCGTCCCGCCGTAGATCAGCAGCGGCAGCGTTCCCCAATTGAGGACGCGCAGGTAAGCGGCCGCCGGCGCGGCCACCTCGCGGGTAATGCCCAGGGGCGCAAAGCCCAGGCTGGCCAAGGCGATCACCACCATCAGCGGCGGCGTGATGAGGCACGCCAGGTAAACGCTCTGGGCCAGCCAGCGGTGGCATTCGTCGTGGTCCTCTCGCCCGTAGGCCTGCGCCACCAGCGTGTCCAGCCCCAGCAGCAAACCGAAGCCGAACAGGGCCGGCGTATAGTAGACGGCATTGCCCAGCGCAACGGCCCCGATGGCCGCCGGTCCCAGCTTGCCCACCATGATGGTGTCCACAATGCCCTGGGCCATCCAGCCCAGTTCGCTCAGCACCACCGGAAGCGCCAGCGCCACCATCGCGCCCAGTTCTCCCCTCCACTGGCCTTGCCCGGAGAACGCGTTGGCTTCTGTGGACCCCATCGTTCCAATCTAACGGCAAACCCATGGAATCGAAAGGAATGGACCGAACCAGCAGTCCCAAAATTCCGGGGGGGGGGGGTGTGCCCCTGGTCCGGATTTTCGGACCTCGGAGGGACCTGGATCATCCCGTCAGGGTGCCCCACCCAGACAGCATCCATCTTCGCCACATCCAGTCTGGGTGCCCCATACTCGCCAGATTGGAGTGCCCGGCGCCTTTTGTACCAGTTGAGGTGAGAGAAACTGGTACAAAAGGCGCCGGGCACTCCATGGGACAACGACCGGATTAATCAAGAATTGCAAGGTCGGTGATTTAGTGGTTGAGCTTGGTGCCGATTGTATAGCAGCCGGGGAAAAGATCGTAGTCGAGGCGAAGGAAGACTCCAGCTACACGTTGATGAAAGCTTGTGCCGAGATCGAGACCGCACGGAAAAACCGAGGTGCAAGAGTGGGTCTCTTCCTGTTCTCCTCGAAGACGGCACCCGAGGGCATCGATACGTTGATTCGCCATGGCGAGGATGTGTTCTTGGTGTGGGACGCCGAAAGGATCGAGTCCAATGTCATCCTGCGTGCTAGTCTCTCGCTGGCGAAAGCTCTGTGCATTCGCCAACAGAAGAATCGGGACGATGTGGAAGGCAACTGGGAGGACATCGACGCCGCGATTCTGGCGGTAGAGAAAGAGGCTGCTCGTTTGGCAAGCATGAAGACATGGACTGAGACCATCCACTCAAACAGCGGAAAGATTCTCGATGAAGTTCGCAAGATGGCAGACAACCTGGCGAAGCAGGTGGCGGTGCTTCGTGAGAGTGTGGAGACCTTGAGGCAGGAGTAGTACGCGAGAGGAACTTGCGCGACGGCTGGTTGAGCGATGGCCGACATGGTTCGAGATTGAAGGAAATATTCATCACAGGTCGATGCCCTTTGACTTTCAGCACGCCGACGGCTGGTTCGACCTTGTCTGGCGGCTGTGTGAGCGCCTGGAGCCTATCATCGCCGCCGCACACTATGCCCAGTCATTCTCGGAGCAGGCATCAACGGAGATTTGCAGCGGTTTGACAGCGCTGCCATTCTGGCGCGGCCTTTCTTCTGGCTCACCTCTTCGGTCGGCCTCTCCGGCGTGGCGAAATCTCGACATCGAGAGCCTCGTAGACACCCTGACCAGCACGAACGTCCTGAACGGGAAATTGCTGCCGTAGATGCAGCCGCAGCCGAATCACAGAGCCCTCGGGAAATCCCCCGAGGGCTTTTCTTTTGGAATCGACTTCACTCGGGAACGCCGTTTCGGTGGGTGGTGCTGGCTACGAAGGAATCCTGTGATTATCGCCAGTGAATGAGAGCCATCCGTATGGGCACGGCGGTCAAACCAGGGCGCAGAGTGACAGATTTTTGTCCGATTATCACCGGTATTTTCCCTGTTTTATCCTATTTATTCCGATTTCCCTCATACTGGATGGGCGGACAAACAAGAAGCTGAAAACAGCGCTTGACAGAGGCGGCTATCGGCGTCACACTCTAGCTGGTTGGCCTCTTTTCCTCTCCTTCAGACTCTCTGAATGGAGACGGCTGTTTCAGGTGAGTGGTTTTCGTTATTGGCTCCGTGAGCCTGCTACGGAATGCGCTCCAGGGCTCACAAGCAACAGGAGCCAGAAAATATTGCCACTAATATGCCGCCTGGAAAGTTCCCCCACTACGGCGTGGGCGGTACGTGAGCCTCGCTGTGTGTGTCTGCTTCGGGCGGCCGGGATAGGTTCATCCCGCCTAGAGCATTCCAGGCTTCGTTCCAGACGGGCGTCATTCAGGCAAGCAACCGAACGGGAAGAGGCGCTATGAGCATCCTCAAAATAAAAATATCTAAGGCTCGTTTCTCTGTCGGCCGCAGCAAGAGTCAATTTCCATGCAGGTCGGCTGGGCAGCCCGGCAAGGTCAACTCCTCCGGGGAAGGACCGGAGAAAACACAGGTCAATCGGCTGACATTTGCCGAAGACTTCTCGCAGGAACATTGTCGCTCCAGTCGGCGCATCGCCCTGATTGGGATTTGGGGCGGCGCTGAAACTGTGCTCAAGGAACCGCCACCGTCAACCCACTCCTTCGGATTTCTTTCCTGACGCCGCAGTACTTGGACGGAGGGGAAGAGGAAAAGAAGATTCTGGAAGGGATGGAAGAAATAATTGAGCGCGGTAAACCGTAATTAACCGGGTTATAAAATGTTGCGTCTTATCTGCCGTGGGCTGGTGGAAGGCGCAGGAGGCAATTATGAGTTGTGCAATTTGTGCGTATCTTGAACGGGCTTATCTGGCTGAGTTAAACGAGTACATCGCGGCTCGTTCCTCGGCGGGTTATCGCGTCAGCACGATGCGTGCAGCCCAGAAGAATGTCGATATGCAACGCGCCAGGCACGAACTGGAAAAGCACCGCAAGGTCTGTCTCGCCGCTGCCGGAGTTATCGGGATCATGCCGGAGCGCGATAGGCCGGTGAGTGTGAGAAAACTGGCGGGTGGGCACCCCGGTCAAAGCAGGGTGCGGAGTGACAGAAGATCTGTCAATGGGTGACAGATTTTCTGTTGCGAATGACAGATTCTGCTCAGGCTGTGAGCCAGACAGAGACAAGAATCTGTCAACTGTCATATACCTGAGCGGCGAACAGACATAAGATAACGTAAGTTATAGATATATATAATGATACTTCTTTCTAAGAAGTCTCTTTATGCCAGAATTTGACAAAAAATCCGTCAAAATCTGTCACTGCTTGACAGAGAAAAGAGACACCGCTTGGTGCCTGTTTGAACCCAGAAAATGATTCTCGCCTGTCTATATTCGGCAAAAGGATGTAAGTTATGCCGCCGCGTAGTATTCCTTCAGGGCCGGATCAATAGCAATGTTGGGTTTACCCCGTCACAGGGTAAGAATCTCTGTGGATTGGATGCGGGGAATGTTGGCGGCGGCGAGAGACGTGTTGGTGGCCTCGACGGAGCCGAACAGACCGGTGAAGTTTGGCAGGTTGACGGCGCGGCAGGCGTCTTCGATGACGATGGTTTCAAAGCCGAGGCGCTTGCCGTCGAGGGCGGAGAAGCGGACGCAGAAGTCGTAAGCGAGGCCGCAGAGGAAGAGGCGGGTGAGGTTACGTTCGCGGAGGTAGCCCGCGAGTCCGGTGGGGGTGGTGTGGTCGTTTTCGAGGAAGGCGGAGTAGGAGTCGATGTGGGGGCGGAAACCCTTGCGGAGGATCAACTCGGCTTGGGGGACGTCGAGGGCGGGGTGGAGTTGGGCGCCGGGGGTTTGCTGAAGGCAGTGCTCGGGCCAGAGGGTCTGGGGGCCGTAGGGGGCTTGGATCGTTTCGTAGGGCTGCTGGTTGGGGTGTGTGCTGGCAAAGGAGATGTGAGCGGGGGGATGCCAGTCCTGGGTTAGGACGATGTGGGGGAAACGGACGGCGAGTGCGTTGATGAGGGGGACGATGGCGTGGGCGTCGGATACGGGAAGGGGGCCGCCGGGGCAGAAGTCGTTCTGGAGGTCGATGATGAGGAGGACGTCGATGGGGCCGAGTGTCATTGTCATGAGAGAGCAGGAGATTCCGGGGTGTCGTGGAAAACTCCGGGCAGGTTCAGGTAACCTGCCCAGATGGCTGAAGTATACCAACTTCGAGTCGTGCTCTGCGGCGTCAGTCCTCTGGTTTGGCGTCGCCTGCTGATCGCCAGCGACACCCGCATCGAGATGCCATCACACCAGAACCGGCGCGTCGGCCACTCCTGCCGTTCCAAAGACCCGCCGGTACCGCTCAATCTCGCCCGCCGTTCCCAGCGCCTTCGAGTAGTTATCCGAAAGCTTCACCGCCGGTCTCCCCTCCGCATCGGAAAGTTTACACACCAGGCTCACCGGGTTGAAGCAGGCATCCCCCTGCGGGTTGCAATTGCGAAAATCGTTGGTCAGAAAAGTTCCCCATCCCGCGCTGAAGCGAATACGCGGCCCGGCAACCCATTTCCGCTCATCCAGAAAGTCGCTTGCTCGATGAAAATCCCCGGGCGTTGCGCCGTTGCGCAGAGTCCCCCCAAAATAGGCGTGAAGCCCGAGAATCTGTCCGACATCGAGCGCGTCGGAGGCAATCAGCCGCTTCTGGCGCGGATCGCGCCCGCGCCGCTCCAACCACGCGATATATTCGTCGCCCGCCTGGTAGGGATCCTTGCTGTCCACGCGCTGGCCCGTCCAGTCCGCCACCCAGTCCGGAGCATTCTCCAAAAACTGTGTTGTCCCAAATGTGTCCGGCAGCAGGATCAGTAACTCACCCTGATAGGTTTGTTGCCATAACTCAAGCACACGGTATTGCGACGCCCGCATATCCTCGTCATTGGCGGCCAACGCTGCCAGGGCCATGGGCAGTTCGTGCGCATTGGTGCCGATCGCTTCCAGATCGTATTTGTAGGCCAGATACGCATTCGAGCTGCCCGCAAAGCTCCCTCCGAGCATATTGGCCATGGCCTTGACCACATACTCCTGCCAAAGGAAGCTGTGCCGCCGCCGCGTTCCAAAGTCGCTCACGCTCAACGTGGGAACGCCGCACAGCCGCTCGATTTTTTCCCACAGTTTGGTCTTGGCCCGCGCATACAGAATATCGAGTTCGAACTCGCTCAGGCGCTTCAGGCAGGCGCGCGTCTTCAACTCGTCAATGGCCGAGAGCGCATAGATCTCCCACATCGTCGTCTCCGTCCAAAGACCGTGAAAGCGGAGCGACAGTTGCCCGTCCTGAACGGATAAATCGAAATCCGAAAGCCGGAAGTCCCGCTCCAGCCACTCCAGAAAAGCAGGCTCAAAGATGCCCCGCCGCCCGTAGAACCTGTTGCCCCCCAGCCAGATAAGTTCGGACTTATGAAAGCGCAGCTTTCTCGTTTCTTCCAGCTGCTCCCGCAATTGACCTGCGTCTACTATCTCGCCAAGACGCACCGCGGTCGAGCGATTGAGAAGCGTAAAGGACGCATGGGTCGCCGGGAAACACTTCCAGATGAACTGGAGCATCAGCAGCTTGTAGAAATCGGTATCCAGCAGGGAACGCGTAATCGGATCCAGTTCCCAGTTATGGTCGTGCGCGCGCCTGGCGAGGTTGACAATCACAATAGTCCTATTCTAACCAATGACTGCCCGAACCGATGCCAAAACCCAGCCCGCCTTCCAGCCGCCCCGCTTACCCCTCGATAGCCGGAGAAATTCCTGCCCGCACCTCGTCCAGCAATGCCGGCGTAGAGGATGGAACCAGTTCATGATGAATGCAGTGTACGCGAGGTGCGCAGCCGAACAACAACACAGCGGGCCGTCGTGCGTTTCAATGCAGAGGTCTTCTCCGTAGAGGCGGCCAATGAGCGCCTCAGGAGAAACCGTTCTCTTTCTGCCAGGCAGTGATCGTCATGCAATCCGGACCATCGAGTGGAAGAGCCCAGCATTTATTGGCCTCTCTGGGCCGATCGCGAGGTTCGTGCCGTCTACGGCTTGGATTCGAGCGCGACGATCCATTCTGGATTTGCGTCTCGGCCTGTTGGCAGCGACTGAGGCTGTCCATCTCCGGTTTTTCCGTAACTCCGGAGCGATCAGAGCAGCACGCGAGGTACACGGATGACCGATGCGGAGCGCAGTCCGTGAGCCACCTTCGGTTTTCGTCTGTCCAGACAAGACAGCATCACGACTGAGAATTCAGGCTCCCGGCTGTGATTGAAGATCGCCGGACCTATGGGTGTTTTCCCAGGACCTATTCCGAGATGGCTCCCGTGTCGCGGTCGAGGCAGGAGTGCAAAGGAGAGCTGCAACAACGACTTGGCCATGGGTTGGTTACTATGGGAAGCAGTCCATGATGTCAGCTCCGACCGAAGCACGGTTCTTTTCACGACGATGGCTGGTCGCCATTGCCGTTATGTCCAGTGCGATCATGGAGGTGCTGGACACCTCGGTGGTCAATGTCAGCCTGCCGCATATAGCAGGGAGTCTCTCCTCTACGGTCGACGAAGCCACCTGGGTCCTCACATCCTACATCGTTGCCAATGCAATCATCCTGCCGATTACCGGCTGGCTTTCGAACTATTTTGGACGCAAACGATTATTAATGACGGTCGTGACCGGGTTTACGTTGTCCAGCGTCCTCTGCGGCCTGGCGCCCAGTCTGCCCCTCCTGATTTTCTTCCGGGTGGTTCAAGGCATCACCGGCGGAGGATTGCAGCCTCTTTCCCAATCCGTGATGCTCGAAGAATTTCCCGGAAAGGAACGCGGCAAAGCGATGGCGTTCTGGGGACTGGGCATTGTTGCGGCTCCAGTGCTGGGGCCCACGTTGGGCGGCTGGATCACGGAGAACTTCTCCTGGCGCTGGGTCTTCTATATCAACCTGCCAGTCGGGATCATCAGCCTGATCTTGATCTACCTCTTTGTTTATGACCCTGCGTATATCAAGCGCGGAACCATGAGGTTCGATGCGTGGGGCATGGGAATGCTGGTTATCGGCATGGGCGCCCTGCAAATCATGTAGGATAAAGGGCAGGAAGACGACTGGTTCGGTTCGCGCTTCATCAAAACGCTTGCCATCACCGCGGCCGTCATGCTGACGGCGTTCGTTATTCGGGAGCTGAAAACACCGCAGCCGCTTGTCAAGCTGTCGCTCTTCAGGCACCAAACCTTCGCGGCCGGTATTGCCATCGTGACCGTGCTCGGTTTTGTGCTCTATGGCAGCCTTGTATCCCTGCCCCTGTTCATGCAGGAATTGCTGGGCTGGACTGCCGAAACAGCCGGCCTCTGGACAAGTCCGCGGGGAATTGCCACGGCAGTTTGCATGCCGCTCGTCGGCTACCTGCTGGGTAAACATTGGGACGCCCGGTGGATGGTGGCTTTCGGATGCGTTATAGGAAGCATGGCGTTCTTTGGCTATGCGGGAATGGACCTGGATTCCGGGACCTGGGACATTCTGGGGCACCAGATCAATCAAGGTATAGGTCAAACGTTCATATTCGTGCCCTTGACCCTACTTACCATGGGCCCTATTACGAAGGAAGAAACACCTTACGCGACCAGCCTGTACAGCGTGATGCGCAATATTGGGTCCAGCATGGGAATATCCTTCGTGACAACCTTGCTGGCTCGCCGGTCGCAGTTCCACCAGGGCCGTCTTGCCGGCAACATCTCGCTCTCCAATCTGCATTTGCTGCAGGCGCAGAACCAGACCGGGGCAATGTTCGCTCAGCACGGCTCCGACACGGTGACCTCCACGCACCAAGCTCTTGGATTCCTGTATGGCTCGTTACAACAGCAAGCCACATTGCTCAGCTACATCGACGTGTTTCATGTGATGGCGTGGCTGTTCCTGCTGACCGCCCCTTTGGTGCTGCTGATGCGGAAGCCGAAGCTGGAACCCGATCCTTCAATGGCAGTCCATTAGAACCCGCCCGGCATCCGCCACGCTTCCACCGATTCAACGCACTTCACCTCTGTTCGGTCACTCGATGTCCGATGAAGCGAAGTTGGCTCAAATCGATATCCAGTACCGCTGTTCTCATTCAACATTGAAGAAACTCTCGGCGCCCTGGCATCGTCCAACCCTCTATGAGCACCATCACGCTTGAAGAACACTTCGTTACGGAATCCTTCCTCCGAGCAACCGGAGCGCATGACAGGAAAACTCCCCCGCAGCTTGCGGAGTTGCAGTCCAAACTCCTCGACATCGGTGCCGGCCGGATCGCCGACATGGGCAAGTCTGGGATCGATCTCCAGGTACTCTCGCTCGCCGCGATGGGTTTCGATGCGCTCGATGCCGATACGGCCAGTTCGCTGGCCCGCGACGCGGGGGAGACGATTCTGCGATCAGGCCGCTGCAGAGGTTCGCCCCGCGGCAAACCTCATCACTTTGGGCTCGACCAGCTTCTCGAAATCCTCCCAGCCCATTCGAATCAGTTCCCTGTGGGTCCCTGCATTGAACGCGATTTCCTTGTCCTTGGTCAGGCTCTCCTCAGCAAACACGGGGATGTCGTAAAGATTCCCAAACGGCGGCATGGCGCCTGTTTCGCATCCAGGGAATCGATCCCGGAAATCCTCTTCGGACGCCAGCACAGCGCTCTTTGCATCTGTGGCCTTCTTCAGCAGCGCCAAGTCCACGTGGAACATGGCAGGAACAACCGCCATGACCAACTTGCCATCCAGCTTGACAATCACTGTCTTGGCAAGTTCCTTGCCTGAAATGTGCGTGAGTCCGGCGATGCCCTGTGCGGTGTAAGCGGGCGAATGGGAAATCAGGATGTACCGGACATTATGCGTGTCGAGAAATTCCGTCAAGCTTGAAAGTGCCATAACAACCTCCTTCGGCCGTCACATTGATCGATGCGGCCCTTTCGCCGTTTCGCTTCCAGCGGTAAGGAATGATCGCCTGGGCCGCAACTGGCCGCCGCGCTGCAACTGTCGCACATCTGGCGAGGGGTGTTGTTCGGCCCTTCCCTTCTTCTGGCCACTCCAGTGGTGTCCGCCCCCAAATCTGCTCATTGGCCACCCCCTGTCTAACGAAATCATGAGGCAAATCCCACACCTCGAGCTCATTGTGGACCGTTTCCCTTTCCGGCGCAACCGCACATTCAATAGCGTGCCCGCTCGTTCTACAATTCGTTAAACCCGGCTCGCCCAGAGGAACAGGCCAGAGGTTTATCGCCGGGGGACCGCTCGCAACGAGTCAACGGTGAGGGCCACCGCAAATGGGCCTACACTGGTGCTGAGGCGTGTACCATGGCTCCCGCACCGTGCAGTGCCTGCTTTCGCTTTTACGCGGAATTGAATGATCATCTGCCGCCCGGCCAGCAGTTTGGATTGGTGGAGAAACAGTTCTTCGTGCCTGCTTCCGTGAAGGACATGATCGAGGGGATCGGCGTTCCGCATGCGGAGGTGGATCTGATCCTGGTGAACGGCGAGTCGTCCGACTTCACCCGCCTGATTCGAAATGGGGATCGCGTGGCGGTGTATCCGGTCTTCGAATCGATCGACATCACGCCGGTGTTGCGTCTCCGGCCGCAACCGCTACGGGAGACGAAGTTTGTGCTCGATGTCCATCTGGGCAGGCTGGCGCGTTATCTGCGGATGCTGGGGTTCGACGCGGTGTATTCCAATCGCTTCACTGACCTGGAACTGGTGCGAATTTCAGCCGCGGAAAGGCGCATTCTGCTGACCCGGGACCGCGGCGTGCTGAAACACTCCGCCGTGACCCATGGGTACTGGCTGCGCGAGACCGACAGCCTCCGGCAGGCCGCGGAGGTCGTGAGACGATTCGATCTGGCCCGGTCACTTCGCCCGCTCACTCGCTGTATGGTCTGCAACCAGCCGCTCAAGGCAGCCTCCAGGGCCGAGGTTTGCGGCCGGGTTCCGCCAGGAACCTTGGAATGGTGCGATGAGTTCCAGGAGTGCACAGGCTGCGGGCGAGTGTACTGGCATGGCTCGCACTGCCGGCGGATGCAGCGCTGGATCGAACAACTGGCCGCCACCCCACAGGCGCCTTGACTCAGACCGGAAGCTGCAGGTTCAACCGCGTATCACCTCACGCGCGGTGGTCAGGCCCTAACAGGTCAGGTGGAGGATGGCGTTCGCGGCGGAGTCATTCTCCAATAGCCGGATGGCTTCACCGGTCGGTACGATGACCAGTTTGACGTGGCGGCGTTCCGCCTCAAGTTTCACTTCTTTCATAACCGGCATACTGCCGTACGTCCCAGTGCCAATCACAAGCCGGTGGCATTTCCAAGGGATCTCTTCTTCGATGGACAGGGGCGTATGACCAAACTCATCACGGAATTTCTTGGAAGGCGTTTTCTTACGGTTGTGGATCTCTCCGCGGTCGATCACCAGGTCCTGCTCGTATGTGCTGCCGTCGATTTGGAGGGTACCAAAGGAAAATTTGTCGAAGTGCATACGCGCCTCCTCGTGTTGCTATATGCTCCCCGTGCAAGTGAGGTGGAGTCAACCTTTTTATCAGTGGCCGGGTAGGCCGCTGGTGGCCTGCCATTTTGCCGTTGGCCCCAGCCTGGAGTGCACGGCAGGGTCTTTGCGAGAGCCGCAAAATTCAGGATTTGCCCCTTGGGCGTTGCCAGGGACCTGCCTGGCACGCCTGGGGCTTTAGCCTTGGAACGCATGCAGAAGACTGCGAGCAAGGGCAACTGGGGTATATTGGCTCGTAGCCGGAAAGGCAAAATGGAAATTCCGGTCTACACTAGCGGTCGTGTCCCTTGCGGAGTGACTGCACACGGTAACCCGACCGGGCCTTTGCAGTTTGACCGATTGGAAGTTGCCCCGACCGCCAGATGTACCCCCCGAACTCATGGGAATGTCGGTAAGGTTAC
>Ga0224558_1000352_pt1 | contig 53555 bp, 49 predicted proteins | sample 714S32024metaG_FD_180682 | JGI IMG/M metagenome (GOLD analysis project Ga0224558, IMG submission 180682) | Peat soil microbial communities from Stordalen Mire, Sweden - 717 S3 20-24 | ecosystem: Environmental > Terrestrial > Soil > Wetlands > Peat | place: Sweden: Norrbotten County, Stordalen... | reverse complement strand
TTCGAGAAAACGATCTTGACCGCCCCCGTCTGTGCCCGCGTCGCTTGTTCGGCGCCCAATACGTTAGGGACACGGATGTGCTCTCCCGCGATGAAGCGGGCGCGGGGGTTCAAGCGCTTGAGCAGGGCCTGGGCCGAGTGGAATTTCCCGGCCAGCTCTTCCAACACGGATGTGTAATAAAGGCCCGGCAGTTTCGACTGCTCCGTCGCGTCTTCCGGAATCGTCTTAAGAAACGGCCCGGCGGCGTCTTCCGCGGTGATCGTATAGGACACGATCGGTTTAACGGTACCGGCGCCGAGCGCTTTGAGCAGCGCCTTGCGGCTCCGCGCACCTGGAGCAAGCCCGCGCGCGGTTTGAAACGCCGCCAGAGCCTCGCGGCTGTTCTTTCCCCCCTTGCCGTCGATCTCACCCGACGAGAAGTTGGCTCGATCAAGCAGGACCTGCATTTCGAGCTCTGTGGACCCGACTGACCGAACTGCTGGAGCCGAGCGGTTGGCAGCGATCGAGGTGGACGTGCCGAGAAGAATCACCGCGCTTGCGACAAAATACGATAAGGTCTTAAGCCTAAATATCATGGTGCCTCCCGAGCGACGATGCGACTGCTTCTGGTCATAACGTAGAGAACCACGCAACGCAAAGTTATCAGGCCGCAATCTGACGCGTCTGTTCAACACCGCTCAACTTCACTGTTCGATTCATCGTCCGTTGGAAGTGGTATGACGACTGACTCGACTGGCTTTCCCAGACTGACAACGTCGCGTTCAGGAATGGCGTCGTGGAACGCTGGGGAGGGGCGGCCTCCGGGCACGATCTTTATCAGGGGCCTCGCCGGGCTCCCGAGGCGGTTCTGAACCCTTCCGGATACCCGCGGCCGGGTTCTTGCCTCCCGCAGTCACGCTTATTCCGTCATCATCATGGAGAACGACGTTAAGCAGCGAACTGTGGACGTGCAAGTTGTCTCCCACGTCATAGTTGATAAAGCCGAGTTTCCTGAACCGGTTCATGAAGAAGCTGACCCGCGAGCGTGTCGTCCCTACCATCTCCGCCAGGGTCTCTTGACTCAATCTTGGAACCGACATTTCCGACACTCCTTCCTCGCCGAACTGTGCCATCAGCAGAAGAACTCGCGCCAGACGTTTTTCGCTGGAATTGAAAAGTTGATCCACCAGATCGTCCTGATATCGGATGTTCCGCTTCAGCAGGTACTTGACAAACATCGCCGACAATTTCGGCTCACGGCTCATGGCCAACATCATCGCCTTCCTCTCAACATGCAGAAGGACGCAGTCTGTCATTGCGACTGCAGATGACATGCGATGAAGCTGACCGGCGAGACCACCTTCTCCAAAGAAATCGCCTTCGCTCAAAATGCCAAGCGTTGCTTCTTTCCCCGCTTCCGATACAACACTGAGCTGCACCTTCCCCGTCTGGACGAAAAATAGCCCGTCCGTCGAATCGCCTTGAGAAAAGATCGTTTGCTTCTTTTCAAAAGACACCATATTCCTGCCCTTTCCAATCGTTGAAAGAAAGGTGTGGGCATTGAAGTCAGGTTTCTTCTTCGCGGTCGTGATTTGCTTCACTGGAGGCCGTCCTAACTGGAGATCTCTTACCACCTCGATTCTGGGGCACCGGGACGTACCTACGCTGATCAGTTATGCTCACAACGACTGATGCGACCAGCGGCGGCGGTCTTCTTGCCGCGAGACAAGGAAAAAGGAACCGAAGGAGTGGCGGCTGGCGACGTCCGGGTTAGAGAATATTCGATAGCTCGAGCGAGTCGGGGCTTCCCATCCCGAGCTGACTTCTAATACGGCCATGCTCAGGCCGTGATTCTGGTTTGTTGGAACCCGGAGGGGTATTCGCCGCAGATTCGAGTGATCACAGGCAACAAGCGGCGGGGCGCTTCGTTCTTAGAAACGAAGGCATCCACCACATTCAATGCGGGTTCTGAAATTGCGTCGTCACTGGAAACCATGACTATTGGCATTTGTGGCTTAAGGCGCTTCACTTCGGTCGCAAACTCAAGACCATTCATTTCCGGCATGTGGTAGTCGACGACCACGGCAGCAACCTCGCAGACTGCCGCAATTCTTAAGCCTTGTCGGGCGGAGACGGCAGTAAGCACCTTATATCCGCGTCTTTCGAACAGCGCTCTTTGATAACGCAGCATGCCGTCATCATCGTCGATGCACAAAATCGTTCTATGTCCCGGGTAATTGAACATCGTGATCTCTTTAGGCCCACCGCTATGATCACCGATGTGCGTCGGCCAAGGCTGGTCAAATTTGCACACTTTGCGACAGTTGTTGAACATGTTGATTTAGCCGAGCTTCCAAGCAAGAACCAGTGCACTGGAAGGTGTATGGCAGGATCGAGAACGGCAAGACAGAGGGAGTCACGTGAGCCCGTCTTGTTGGGCGAACGGACTGCCGAATTCTTGCAGGAGTGGCACTGCCAGACTCCCTATGCCGGAAAGGGCATCCTGCGCCACACCGACGCGGGCCTAACCATGAACATCTACACCCACGCTCAGGACCCGGCCAAGCGGGCTGCGCTGGAGCGGTTCGAATCACGCTTGGTGCAGTAGAACACAGGTAAAAACAGGCAACACAGGTAAGAAATCACAGGTAAGACCTTCGGGATCAAAATGGCGATGGGAGCTAAACCATTGAGAGATTTGGTGGACCTGGTCGGGATCGAACCGACGACCTCTTCCATGCCATGGAAGCGCGCTCCCAGCTGCGCCACAGGCCCACATGGGGTTTCGGGGAGATCAGCTAACATTTCATTCTCGCCCAGCTTTCGCGTTGCGTCAAACTCATCTAGGATATTGGAGCACATCAAAAGAGGACAATTGGGAACCCTCATGTGGAATTCGCGGAAAAATCGCGCTCCGGCTCCAGGACCACTCTCGGTAAAACGGATTTTTTTTCGGCAAGCGCGCTCGGGGCAAGCGAGCTCGGGGCGATCCAGTTCGCGCCAATCAGTCTTGCACTGGCCGCGCACTCTCGCGGCACTCCGGCTCTCCGCAGTGGCCGCGATCGCGCTCGCTGGAACCGCGCCCGCGGTGGCACAGGATGCGACGGCCCCGGCGGCGAACACATCCGCTCCGAACCCGATCGCTCCGAAACCAGCCGCTCCGGTGGCGTACGCTTCGGTAAGCGAGTTGAATGGCATTCTGGCGCAACTGAAGACCACCGCCGCGTCCATGCAAACTGACGTGGAGAGGCTGCGGATCGAGAAGTGGAAAACGGACGGCAACACCAAGCGGCAGACGCAGGCGAACTGCGACTCGATCCGGCGCAACCTGCAATCGGCGCTGCCGGAGATCGTGTCGCAGGCGAGCGCTTCGCCGGAGGACATGGCGGCGAGTTTCAAGCTCTACCGCAACCTCGATGCGCTCTACGACGTGTTTGGGTCGGTGGTGGAATCGGCGGGCGCGTTTGGATCGAAGGACGAATTTCAGAGCTTGACGAACGACATGACCGGTCTTGAGAACGCGCGGCGCGCCATGGGCGAGCGCATGCAGAAACTGGCGGGCGCGAAGGAGGATGAGATCGCGCGTTTGCGGGCGCAGGTGAAGACGCTGAGCGCGGCGCCGCCTCCGCCGCCGAAAAAGATTATTGTGGACGACACGGAGCCGGAGAAGCCCGTCAAGAAGAAGAAGGCATCGACGACTTCGACCAAGTCGGGCACAAACAAGAAGTCGAGCGCGCCGGCGAGTTCGTCGCAGGGCGCGGCGCAGAATCCTCCCAGCCAATAGAAAATGCGACGTTACCGCGAGACTAAGCGATTCTGAGGGGACGTGTGCGCGCATACTCTTGTCTCTTCTGCAAACTTGGCGGTCTGCGCGGGCAGGATTGTCGGCGCCGCATAGCCCAACTCCGCCACCTGCGCACTGCTGTTGTGGTCCACCATGCTGATTGCTTAACAAAACACAGCATTTACGGCTTGGAACCCCAACCCGTGCCTCGGGGTCTAAGTAACTAAGCGGGGAACTGTGAGGGGGATCGATTGCAGAGATTCCCGCGCTGCCGGGCCAAACTGACTTTATAATGAGGCAACGCCGTCATGGCGGGAGCAACTATCTTGGGCGATTTTGCAGGCGCGATCGGGGCTCGGCTCGAAGAGTCGGCCGTCATTGCGGAGTTGAAGGCCGGCTCTGAGCAGGCCTACGCCTGGCTCATTGGAGAATTTCATCAGCCCATCTACGGCCTGATCTACCGGCTGGTCAACGATCCTTCCGACGCGGCGGACACCACACAGGAAGTTTTCCTGAAAGTATTTCGCGGCATGAAACATTTTCATGGCGAGTCCAGCCTGAAGACGTGGATCTATCGCATCGCGCTGCATGAGGCGTCGAATCGCCGGCGCTGGTGGTTCCGGCACAAGGCGCAGGAGACGCCGTTCGAACCCGTCCCGGGAGGCGAGGGCCAATATGGCGGAGACGATCGGCTCGTCGATACGGGCGATTCGCCGCTCGAGCAGTTTGCGCACGGTGAAGTGAAGGCGGTGGTGACGGCGGCGCTGGAGCGCGTGCCGGAGCCGTATCGCACCGCGATCATCCTGCGCGATCTGGAAGAAATGTCGTACGAGGAAATCGCGGAACTTCTGCAAGTTTCGCTGGGAACGGTGAAGTCGCGAATCACGCGCGGGCGCGATGCGCTGCGGAAACGACTGGCGGCATACGTTCAGGAAGTGGGTCCGGAGCTGGGACTGAATGCGCCGGAGGGTCAACGCCGTTCCAGCGCGGAACCGGGATCGAGTAGTGGCAGAGAAGTCGAGGTGACGCCATGAAGTGCGCCGAGTACAACAGGCTCTTGTCTCCGTATCTCGACGGGCAGGTGAGCGGGGCCGAGATGTTTGCGCTCCAGGATCACATGAAAGATTGCGCCCCGTGCGCCCGCAAATATGCGGAGGTGCAAAGCGCGTTGCAGTTGCTGGTGGCGGCAAATAAGCGGAAGACCAAGGCGCCTCCCGACCTGGCGTTGCGGCTGCGGCTGGCGATTTCGCGCGAGTCGGCGGAGGCGCGGCGCCGCCGGTTTGAAGGCGTGATGGTGCGGCTGAGCAATGCCGTGCACGCATTCATGGTACCGGCCACCGCGGGTGCGGTGAGCGCGGTGCTCATCTTCGGAATTCTGCTCGGCTTCTTCGCGCTGCCGCAACAGTTGCAGGCGAGCAGTGCGGACGTTCCCCTGATGCTCTACATTGGCCCGCAGCTCAAGCAGTCGGTGTTTGGCACGTCGCTGGGAATGGTGGGCGAGGATTCGGTTTTGATCGAGGCCTACGTCGATGCGAACGGACGCGTCGAGGACTACCGCATTCTGTCGCAATCCGATAATGCCAAGGCCGAACTGCCGGAGGTAAAGAACCTGCTGATTTTCACGACCTTCAGCCCGGCGCTTTCCATGGGAGTGCCGACGCCGGGGCGGGCGGTGATTTCCTTTTCGAAGATCAGTGTGAAGGGATAAACAGCGGTCAGGTCTCAACCGGCAGTGCGCCCCACAATGATGAACGCACGCTGTTTCGGGTCACCATTTCGTCCGGCTGCGTTGACCGCATCGTTCTCCACTCCGTAAACTACAGCCATCAACCTCTGCGCGGAATCTAGGAGGATTTACCTGGGACAGCGTTTTCGACTGACGTTGGCATTCGTGCTCGCCGCCGCATTGGCCGCGCAATCCGGATGGTCGCAGAATTCTCCCGCAGTATCCCTTGAGACGAGCGAGACGCTCTTCACGGTCCTGACCGCCATCAACATGTGCGGCTACGATCAGGAACTCGCCAGCTCCGACCTGGTTCGCGCCCAGGTGCGGGCGGAGGTGGCAAAGGCCGTCGAGAATACGCCCGGAGCCGACAAAACGGTTGCCTTAATGTGCGAGTTCTACAAGCATCACATTGTGGGGGAGCCTTCGCGTGAGCTGTCGCAATATGTTTCGCTGGCGCTCTATTTGGGAGAGGCGCCAACCTTCACTCCAAAGCTCAAGCCGGAAGAGTTGCCGCCAGATGCTGCCGGCGTGGTCGATTTCGTCCCGCTGATGAAGGCGTTTTACGAGAAGGTCGGACTGCACGCGATCTGGCAGCGGCACCAGTCGCGGTATCAGGAACTGACCGCCGTTTATCACGATCCATTGTCGAAGATGACATTCGACACCGAGATTTACCTGAAGCTGCCGTCGGCCGGTTACCTCGGACGCCAGTTCACGGTCTACTTGGAAGCAATGGGCGCGCCGAGCGAAACTAATGCGCGCAACTACGCGTCGGATTATTATGTTGTGTTTTCGCCCTCGACGGGCACGGCGCTCAAGATGCAGCAGATCCGCCACACTTATCTGCATTATCTTCTGGACCCGCTGGGGATGAAGAACAACGCGGCTGTACTGCGGCTGAAGCCGTTGTTGAATGTAGTGCAATCGGCGCCGATGGACGAGGCGTTCAAAAGCAACATTTCCCTGCTCATCACTGAGTGCATGGTGCGGGCCATTGAGTTGAGAACCGGCTCGACGAAAACCTCGGAGGAGGATCGGCAGAAGAGCCTCGATGAAGACGACCGCGAAGGCTACATCCTGACCCGCTCGTTTTACGACGGGCTGGCCAACTTCGAAAAGAACCCCACCGGGCTGCGCAACGCCTATCCTTCCATGCTGGCGGCGGTCGAAGTGGGCAAGGAGATAAAGCGCGCGAAAGAAATTAAGTATGCCAGCGAAGCCGAGCCCGAGCTGCTTCGGCTGGGGCATCCTCGCAATCAGCATCTTCTGCAAAATGCGGAGAGAATGCTGGCGGGGGGCGATTCGCAAACCGCGCAGAAGCTGGCGCAGCAGGCGCTCGACGAGCAGGAAGAGGATCCCGGGCGGGCGCTGTTCATCCTGGCGCAGGTCGCAACCGTGAATCGCGACATGGAGGGTGCTCGGGCATATTTCGAGCGCGCTCTCGCGACTGCCCATGAGGCCAAGGTAATTGCCTGGTCGCACATTTATCTGGGCCGCATCTTCGATCTCAAGGAAAATCGGGACGCGGCCATGAACGAGTATCGCGCGGCGTTGAGCGCTGCCGGTACCGCGATCCCGGAAGCGAAACTGGCGGCCGAGCGCGGCTTGGAGAGCCCATACGAGCCACCGGTGCCGAAGCAGCCGGAATAACGGTTCCGGGCGGTGAGGCCCCGGAGCTCCCGGCAAAATGTGGAGTTTCAAGCTGGTAAGCCCGCCGGTGATACATTTGAGGTGATTTGCGCAACTGAGTTGTTGCACACTTGAGAGTTGAGCCTTTGACCCTGAAACTTTCCTTCACGGAGACCTTATGAAACGAGCGGCAATCATTCTCGGAATTCTGAGCATTGCGATTTCTGCGCCCGCGCAGAGTGCGCCGGCCGCGAGCCAGCCCGCGCAAGCCAAGGGCACCGCCACAACCGCGCCGGGAGCGGCCGCGCAGCCCGCGCAGAAGCGGCCTCCGCAAGCCAAGACGCAGCCCGAATTTGACGCATATAAAGCGGCGGCGGCATCCACGGACGCGGCTGCGCTGGAAAAAGCGGCCGACGACTTTGCGGCCAAGTTCCCGGACAGCGAGTTGCGCGTCATTCTCTACAAGAGCGCGATGCGCCTCTATCAAAACGCGAACAACGCGGAAAAAACCGAAGCCATGGGCCGCAAGGTTCTCGCGCTGGACGCCGACGATCCTGACGCGCTCTCCACCGTTGCCGAAGTGATCGCCGAGCGAACCCGCGATACCGATCTCGACAAAGATCAGAGATACGCCGACGGTATGAAGATGGCTGAGAAGTCGCTATCCACCGTCGACACCGACATCGCCGTGCCGGCGGGCACGCCGCAGGACAAGATTGACGCCTATAAAGCAGGCGTGCGCTCGCAGGCCTACTCGACCATGGGCACGATTCAGTACAACGAAAATAACTTCGCCGCCGCGCAGGAGAATTTCCAGAAAGCCATCGACGCCTTTCCGAGCCAGCCCTATGCGCCCGACGTTTTGCGCCTGGCGCTCTCGCTCGACAAGCAGCAGAAATATGACGAGGCGCTCAAGGCCTGCAATCGCGCAGTGGAATTGACCCAGGACAATACGCAGATCGGAAGCTCGGCCCGCCGCGAACGCGACCGTTTGCAGCAGCTCACGGGGCACCCGACCACTCCCGCCCCGCCAACGCCGGCTTCTCAGACGCCCCCTGCGCAGCCGCCGCAGAGTCCTCCCAACTAATACGGCGAATGGTCGGGCCGAAACGCGGCGCATTCCGATGAACTCACGAGAACTCATGGCGCTGGAAGAAAGTCTGGGACACCACTTCGGGCGCCGCGAGTTGCTCGAACAGGCGCTCACTCACAGCTCGCAGGCGCGCGAAGTCGCCGCGTCCGGAGCATCCAACACACTGCCGGGACGCGGCGATAACGAGTTGCTTGAGTTCCTGGGCGACGCCGTGCTGGGCCTGGTTACGAGCGAGGCGTTATTTCATCGCTTTCCCGAGTTTCACGAAGGGCAGCTTTCCAAGCTGCGCGCACATCTAGTCGGGCAGCGGCATCTGTTGCATGTGGCCGAGGAGTTACACATTGGCGATTACATGCGCCTGGGCCGCGGCGAAGAAAAAAGCGGCGGCCGAAGCAAGGCCAGCCTTCTGGTCGATTCGCTCGAAGCAATTCTGGCGGCGCTTTATCTGGATGGCGGCTGGCAGGTGGCGCGGGATTTCATCGTGCGGGCGATCGTCGCGCCCGAACTGGCGCACATGAATCTTGAGACCACCGCGATGCCGGTGATGGATTTTAAGTCGGCATTGCAGGAGGCGTTGCAAGCCACTGGGCGCGCGCAACCGGTTTACGTGCTCGTGAAGGAAGAAGGGCCCGAGCACCGCAAGACTTTCACCGTGGAGGCGCGATTGTCGGAATCCGACGCCGCGCAATTCGTGGGACGCGCCCAGGGAGCTACCAAAAAGCGCGCGGAGCAGGAGGCGGCGCGCCAGGTGTTAGAACATCTCGCGGCATCACCGATTCCGCGCCCCGGAATTGGCGCGAAAAGTGGCGGCGCCGAATCGTAGTGCTCTCGTTGAGGGAATCGCGCTATCATGATGGGCAACTGCGGGGGATGGCATGGAGATATCGGCTCGACGCAAACCGGAGCCTGAGCTTGGCACTTGCGAGATCATCCGCAGCGCGCTGAACAATCTCGCTTACTTCAATCTGTTTTTGCCCAATCTGACCGAAGAAGGGCAGCGTTTACTCGCCGAGGCGGGCATCGTGGGAGCCGAGCAGTGCGCCGAGTTTCAACAGATTCTCAACCTGGCGGCCATTGGAGCGGCGCAGCAGAACCCGTGTACGCAGGCGGTCCAGGAATTTACTTTGCAGCAACAGGTCGAAACCGCCCGCCAGCAGCTCGAACTGACCAAGACCCAACTGAAGCAGCAAGTGGAACTGGTTAGCGGCGACAAAGAACGCTTCAACGAGACCATGCGCGTCATTAAAGCGATGAAGGACGGCTTGAGAAAAACCATCGAACAGATCGATCGCGCATTCACCTACACCATGTGGATGTACATCCTATCGTTCGTCATGGGCCTGGCATTGATGGTCGCCGCCATCTGGTCCGCTTTCTACGGAAAAAGTCTGCTGACGCTGGTGCTGGGAGGGTTTGGGACCGCCAACACTCTCACGTTCTTTTTCACTCGTCCGCCGGAACGGCTGCAGAGCAGCCGCGCCAGCCTGGCCCAATTACAGATTGCACTGCTGGCATGGTTTACCGACTTTTTCAATCAGAATGCGCTGATGGTGCAGGAGAATTCGTATCAGGTGAAGGCCGGGAAACTCGACAAGGCGCCTTTTGCCGAGATCTCAGAAACCATCATCGACCACACCGAAAAGATGATGATCATGCTGCAAAAGTACTGTAAGCTGGTAGAAAATCCAGTGGAACAGGAAGACTCCGAACCGCTTGCTGTCGCAACCAAATCGACTCCATCGGCGGAAGCCGAGACCGCACCTCGCAAAGAATGACGCGGCACCGCGTGCGGCTCTGACCCGGAAAACTCTGGTGCGTCCGCATTTTGACGGCACGCCATCTCCCATAGAAGGTTGCCTCGCGTGAGCATGCCCTCGCCTATCTTCTCGGTCACGGTCTAGCGATGTCCTGGAGCGAAAAAATGTTGACCGGCGACTGGCCTGCGACGCTGCAATCGATCGCGGGCACGGTGGCCATCGCCATTTTCGTCGTCACGTTTATCGCGCAGGCTTTCACCATTCCCTCCGAATCCATGGAGCAGACGCTGCTGATCGGCGACTACCTGCTGGTGGATAAGCTTTGCTATGGGAACGGTACCTTCGCGAGCCGGTTGCTGCCGTATCGCAAAATTCAGCGCGGCGATGTCGTCGTCTTCCACTACCCCATCAATCCTGCGCTTCACTTTGTGAAGCGCGTGATCGCTGTGCCGGGCGATCGCATCCGCATGGTCAACAAGCAGGTCTTTATTAATGGAGTTTTGCAGACCGAGAGTTTTACGCAATTCGTCACCCGGCTTCGCAATCCCTATCGCGACGATTTCCCGCGCACCGATTCTCCCGATTATGGCGTCGATGCCCGGTGGTGGAAGCAAATGCCAAAGCTCGTGGAAGACCATCAGTTGATCGTGCCGGAGGAAAATTATTTTGTTTTGGGCGATAATCGCGACGACAGCGATGACAGCCGATACTGGGGATTCGTTCCGCGCGAAAACGTCATCGGCAGGCCGCTTTTGATTTACTGGTCATCGTCCAATCCGGTGAATGACCTGACGAGTACGCCGACCGCGGGTGATAGACTTTATCACCTTGCATACGCGGTTACGCATCTATTTCAAACGACGCGCTGGAGCCGGACTTTCCGGCTGGTGCGTTGAGAATTTAACTGCTCTGAGCCTGCATAATAGCGACCGCTCCGGTTAGAATTTTTAGTGACGGATAACCACGTGCCCGACGACGAAAAGCAAATCGCGCAAGACGAGAATCCGCCCGAGACCGCGGTCGAGTTTCTGGCCTCCCTCGCAGGACTGCTGGCCACGGTCCTGTTCATCATGACGTTCGTCTTCCAGACCTTTGCCATCCCATCCAGTTCGATGGAGAATACGCTCCTCATCGGCGACCATGTACTGGTGGATCGCGAGCAGTTCGCTCCGCCGACGCGATGGGCCGGACCTTTGCTTCCCTACCACGATCTGAAGCGCGGCGATATTGCCGTGTTCCTGTCTCCCGAACAGCCGGGACTTTTTCTCGTCAAGCGCATCATCGGCATTCCCGGCGACCGCATTCACCTGAAGGACGATGTGGTCTACCGCAACGGCGAAAAGCTGGATGAGCCTTACGTCAAGCACGCCGAAGGCGCGGGCTACAATCCTTACACCGAGGATTTTCCCTCTATTGCTCCTGGGCGACTCTACGGCGTGCGCAACGATGCATGGCGCGAAGAAATGCCTTCGCATCTGGCAGGCGGCGACATTGTCGTGCCCCCCAACAGCTACTTCGCCATGGGCGACAACCGCGATGTGAGCTATGACAGCCGCTTCTGGGGCTTTGTCCCGCGTGCCAATCTCATTGGCCGTCCTTTATTCATCTACTGGTCGTTTATTACGCCGCCCGACGAATACGAAATGCGCGGCCTGGGTGATCGCGCTCAAACCATGGTGCATACCATCCTGCACTTTTTCGACGAAACCCGCTGGTCACGCACCCTGCGGATTGTTCGGTAGTGGCTTGCTGCTTCAGAATGGCTAAGACTTAGAATGGCTAAGACCAAGTTATCCGAAGAACCAAAAATGCCGGTAAAGCAAAAAGAAAAAGAAGTTGCAGAAAAGCCGCGCGAAACCACCATCGAATTTCTGGCGTCGATTGCGGGCGTGCTGGTAACGGGGCTTTTTATTATCACGTTTGTCCTCCAGGCGTTTGAAATTCCCTCCAGTTCCATGGAGGACACACTCCTGATCGGCGACCACGTATTTGTAAACCGCGAGCAATTCGCCGCGCCCACGCATTGGCTGGGCCCGCTGATGCCCTATCGCGATCCTCAGCGCGGCGACATTGTGGTTTTCCTTTCGCCCGCCGAGCACGGGTTGTTTGTCGTGAAGCGCATCATCGGCATTCCCGGCGACCGCATTCACCTGCGCGATGACGCGGTCTACCGCAACGGGCAAAAACTCGACGAACCCTACGCGGTCCACAAGAAAGACCCCACCGATCCTTACTCCGAGCGGCGTCCATACCGCGCCAATTTCCCCTCCGTTTCACCCTCGAACGTTGACAGCCTGGCCCCGGACTGGGAGGCCGAACTGAGCTCGCATATTGAGGGTCAGGATCTGGTCGTGCCCCCCAACAGCTATTTCGCCATGGGCGACAATCGCGATGTGAGCTATGACAGCCGCTACTGGGGCTTCATTCCGCGGCGAAATATCATCGGCCGCCCCATGTTCATCTACTGGTCGTTCATCACGCCGCCCGACCAATACCAGATGCGCAGCGCGGGCGAGCGCCTGGGATTTGTTGCGCACATCGTCATTCACTTCTTCGATGAGACGCGCTGGTCGCGCACTCTGCGGATTGTAAAGTGAAGTTCTGGCGTTCCAAGGGCGGGCTGGCTGCGATTGCGGCGCTCCTGCTGATCCTGTTCGTTTACCGTCCCGGCGTGCACCGACTCAGCAATCGAATTGCGAACTCCATCGGATCCGCGCTCGGACGCCGCGTTGCAATCGACAATGTGCGCCTGCGCGTTCTGCCCCGGCCGGGCTTCGATCTGGAAGGCCTCGTCATCTATGACGATCCCGCTTACAGCGCCGAGCCGATGATTCGCGCGCAAGATGTGACCGCCGCGATTCGTTTGCGTTCGCTGCTGCGCGGACGGATCGAAATCGCGACCCTGAGCGCGACCGAACCCAGCATCAACATTGTGCGCAACCAGGCTGGCCGCTGGAACCTTACCGCCTTGCTGGAGCGCAATGCCCAAATCCCGGCGGCTCCGACCCAGAAGACTCTGTCCGAGCGCCGACCCGCATTTCCGTACCTCGAGGCAACCAGCGCGCGCATCAATTTCAAAATCGGTGCGGAAAAGAAATCGTACACGCTGATCGACGCCGACGTCGCGCTCTGGCAGGAATCCGAAAATACCTGGGGCGCTCGCATGAAGGCGCAGCCCGTGCGCACGGACTTTAACCTCACCGATACCGGAAGATTGCAGATGAACGCCGCCTGGCAGCGCTCGACAAACCTGCGCCAGACACCGCTGCGCGTCAGCATTGCGTGGCAAAACGGTCAGCTCGGGCAAATCACGCAGTTGCTGACCGGCCTTGATCGCGGTTGGCGCGGCGGCCTCAGCTTCACGGCGGATTTGTCCGGTACGCCCGACGCGCTCGCAGTGGAAAGCCGAGTCTCCGTTGCCGGATTTCGCCGCTATGACATCGTCGACAGCCGCATCGTAAACCTCGCAACCCACTGCACCGGGAATTACGGTGAGACCCGGCAAGCCCTGACCGATCTGGTTTGCGAATCTCCCGTGCAGGAGGGCATGATTCGCGTGCGTGGCACGATCGGCGCGGGCGCGGCTGAGAACTCAGCGCCGGATCGTTCTTCGACGCACAACAATCCTCCCGTGCGCAATCGTGTTTCTGCCCGCGATCCTCAACGCCCGATTCCGCCGGTCAATCGTACTCCGGCATACGATCTCACCTTGAGCGCCGAGAAAATTCCTCTCGCCTCTCTGCTCGCGTTGGTGCATCAGGCCAAACAGCAACTCCCTCCCGATCTCACGGCAACCGGATTGCTCGATGCCGAATTTCACGCCGTGAGCGATGGCTCTCGGCCGCCCGACGTGAGCGGTAATGGCGCCGCCAAAGATGTGCAGCTTCTCGCGAACGGCGGAAAAGACGCGGTCGCTCTCGGCGACATTCCCCTGGCTCTGATCCCGGATTCCGGCTGTTGCCAATCGCGCGCCGCGAGTTCGAAGCGGGCCACGAAAACACCCGGGGATACGCAAGCCAGGGAAGCGGAGCCGGCCGCCGCCCATCTGCGGATTGGACCCGCGACCTTGCGGGTGAACACCTCTGCGCCCTTGAATACCGCGGGATGGTTGTCGGCGAGCGATTATAGTTTCTTCCTGCGCGGCGACATCGCATTGAAAAACCTCTTTCGCCTGGAGAGCGTTCTTGGCTTGCCGTCGGTGCGTCCGGCGGCCGACGGCGATGCGCGGCTGGACCTGAGCATTTCCGGCGCGTGGAAAGGGTTGGCCGCTCCCAACGCGCTCGGCACGGCCCAACTCCGCAATATTCGCGCTGAGACGCGCGGCCTGAACACGCCGATAGAGATCTCATCGGCAACCGTTCTCCTCGCTCCCGATGTTTTCTCGCTCCAGAAAATATCCGCGCAAACCGGCGTCACGAATTGGACCGGCTCGGTGACGGCCCCTCGCCACTGCGCTCCCTCCTGCCTGTTTGATTTCGATCTCACTGCCGACCAGCTTTCCAGCGACGATCTGGCCGGGTGGTTCACGGCGCATCCTGCGAAACACCCGTGGTACCGGCTTCTCAGTTCAAGCTCGCAGCAAGGGCCTTCCCCGCTCCTCCCACTTCAGGCGCGGGGCAGCTTGCATGTTGCGCAGCTTGCGCTCAAAAAATTCGTCGCCACACAGGTGAGCGCGCGCGTGAGCCTGGATCGCGGTAAAATCGCGCTCACAAATCTGCACGCCGCAATTATGCAAGGCACGCACCAAGGCAGCTGGACAGTGGATGCATCAAGCTGGCCGCTGAAGTACCGTGGCGACGGCGCGCTGCAAGGCATTTCGCTCGCGCAACTGAGCATGCTGATGAACGACGCCTGGATAGCCGGCAATCTTGACGGCACCTTCGAAGTCGAAACGTCTGGAGAGAATTTTCCCGAGCTGCTCGCCAACAGCGCCGGCAATCTTCGCTTCGCCATGCATAACGGCAGCCTCGCTCACATGCAGATTCCCGGCGCACCGGGGCCGATGCCCGTCCATCGCTTCGTCGGAACTCTCCAGGCAAAGAGCGGTGTGTGGAAGCTTGCCGATGGCCGGCTGGAATCGCGCGACGGCCTCTACGAAGTGAGCGGAACCGCCGCGCCGAAAGCCATTCATTTTGTGCTCACGCGGGGCGACGAGCAATCGTGGAACGTGACGGGCACGTTGATAAAGCCTGCAATCACTCCGACAGGCGAAGAGATCAGCCGCACCGAAGCCGGCGCGAAAACAGAGATCAAGCCCTAACGCCAGCCATCCATGCGCACACACAGCAAACGCTACCGCGGCTGCAACGTCATCTCGTGCGTTCGGTGCCGCTCCACGGCCGCCGCCGAAAAGGGCAACGCAAATGTCGACCCTTCGTACCACGCTGCCCACTGGTCCATGTAATGTGGACTGAGAAAAACTCCACTCTCTCCCGTCACCACATTCAGCGTGCTGTCATCAAAATCGGCAAAATTCCACGTCAACCGTTCTGACGGCCCAAAGTGACGGCCCGCAGCCTTCACCGTGTAGGAGTCGCCGCTCTGCGCATGTGATCCGGGTCCGGTCAATCGCCCGATCAGCGGCAATTGCCCCAGCACCGGATGATCGATCTCCACAGGAAAAGTCTTTCCCCATTTCCATTGCGCGAGGTCGGCAGGAGCGTCGCTCTGCTTCAGCGCGCTCTCCACCGCAGCCGTCAGCAGCGCACCATAATCCGAGTAGCCCGGCGGCAGCCACCGCGCCGGCTGCTTGCTGAGCACATTCTCAAGCCAGACCGTCGACATGTCCCAGCGATAGCGTTTCCAGTTCAACGCGCCATCATCTTTGACTTTTGCGGCGCTTGCCGCCGCGCCGGAAGCCTTGGTGGTCGCGCCTTTCGACGCATCGTCCGGCGCCGCTCCCAACTTCGGCTCCAGCAGCATCCTCACCAACTCCATGCGCGCTTTTGTCTCGATCGTGGGCGCCGGAGAATCCGCCGACATTCGCCCATCCCAATCGCGCAAAATATCCGCCGCGCGTTTCGCCCGGTCCGACAGCTTCGGCGCGTGATCGAGCGCATAGACAAACTTGTCGGCGCAAAGCCGGTCGAACGTCGACGAAATATCCATTTGCAGCGCCAGCATATCCGCGGACGAAAATTTTTTCCCCGACTCCAGCACGCGATCGATTCGATCCGTTCGCCAGGGCGCGGCCCAATCCGTGCTGATCGAATATTTGTAATTGTCGGGCACAACTCGCCCATTCGCCGTCGCAAGAATTCCGTCCGGCGGATCGTAAACGCGCGGCATCTCGTCGAACGGAATATATCCCTTCCACTCGTGCGCGTCGTCCGCGCCGTTCACCGGCAGCGCGCCGTCGCCCGCGCGAATCGGCACATGCCCCGTCGCCTGGTAGCCGATGTTTCCGTCGACATCCGCATACACCACATTCTGTCCGGGCGCGTCCAGCTTCGAAAATGCGGCGCGAAAACTATCCCAGCTATCCGCCGCGTTCACGTCGTACAAAGGCAGACTGATTCCGTCATGCAGCGTCCAGCGCAGCGCAATCGGGCGCGTCTCCCCCGGAATCAGATCCGTAATAATCGGCCCGTGCCGCGTCGTCACCACGTCCAGCCTCACATCCGGCTTGCCCTTGACGTGAATGATCTCCGGCCGATGTTGCGCGTCCACCCATCCCGCCGGCGTTTTGTATTGCCCCTGCGCGTTGAACTCCTCGATGTAATCGTCTTCCACCGTCGGCCCAAGATTCGTAAATCCCCACCCGATGCGCGCATTGTGCCCAACGACCACGAACGGCACGCCCGGCAACGTAACTCCCGCCACATCGAAGGCGCCGCTTTTCAAATGGAGTTCGAACCACATGTTCGGCATCTGATGCTCAAGGTGCATATCGTTGGAGAGCAGCGGCCGGCCCGTCGTCGTATGCGCCCCCGAAACCACCCAGTTGTTAGAGCCCGGTCGAAACGTCTCCAGGTCCAGATCTTGATCCGGCAATAAATCACGCACCAATAAACTCGCTCGTTCGCCTGCCGAAACGACGCTGCGCGGCAGAGACGAGACCTGCGCGGGCTCATCCGGTTGGGCCGAAGTAATATGCGTCGGGTCGCCCTCCGGATCTACGTCATCATCGTCGTCATCGTCGCTGTCGCCGCTCTGCGCCGGTTCTTCATCGATCCCGCGCCGCTCCATCGGCGGACGATCCCGCCACGACGAATTCACATACAGGTCGGCGGTCAATTCCGGCCCGATCTTCGCCAGAATTTTCTCTCGCGTCAACGCCCGCTGATAACTGTAGTGATTCAGAAACTGCACCAGCCGCGCGCCCACCAGAATCGAATCGGTCACTGTCCACGGCTTTGGCTGGTACTTCATCAGGCGAAACTCCAGCGGCAGCCGGTCGCGATGCGCTTCCATGAACGCATTTACGCCCCGCGTGTATGCCTCCAGATAGGACCTGTCCCGCGCGGATAAATTTTTCTCTGCCTTCAGCGAGTAGTTGCGCAATCCCAGGATGCGCTGCTCGCGGTCCACTTCGAGCGTTTCCTCGCCCACCACTTCTGACAAGTCGCCCGCCGCCGCACGCCGCAAAATATCCATCTGCCACAGCCGGTCCTGCGCCGTCACGTAGCCCTGCGCGAAAAACAAGTCCTCCAGCGTGCCCGCCTCAATCGTGGGCACGCCCTGCTCGTTGCGCACCACGCGCACCTTCGCGGAAATCCCCGGCACGGCAACGCTGCCATCGAGCTGCGGCAGCGCCGAACGCGCAATCCACCACGCCCACGCCGCCGCGCCCGCAATCGCGAGCAGAAGAAGAAGAACGATGACGGAAACGACCCGCGACAGCCCGCCCCTGGAGCGGATTTCAGGTGTACTGGCAATCGTTGACATTGTTCACGATTGTAGCGTAGCGCCGGCGTCTCGCCGGCCGGTCCGCGAGTTCTTCGCGGCCCTTCCTCGGCCGTTTGCGATTCTCGCTTTTGCTCCAACAGGTTGGCGTAACTCAACCCCGCCCAGTATCATGTTTCCAACCCAAGACCCGGAAAGTTTTTGTGACTGCCCGCATGCTGCAAAAGCGCATCGACGATCAGCCCAGTATCTCGCGTGAGAACATCCGCGAGGCCGAGGCAATTTTTCTCCAGCATCTGCGCCGCGTCGGCCTCAAGCAGACCGGGCAGCGCAACACTATCCTGCGCACGTTTCTAGAAACGCGCGAACATCTCTCCACCGACGAACTGCACCGCCTCGTCAAGAAGAAAGATGCCGGGATAGGCTTCACCACCGTCTATCGCACGCTCAAACTCCTTGCCGGGTGCGGCCTTGCCAGCGAGGTCGCTTTCCACGACGGCATCGCGCGCTATGAGCACCAGTACAACCGGCGCAGCCATCACCACATGGTGTGTACCGAATGCGGCGCATCGGTGGAATTTTTCTCCCCGGAGGTGGGAGAAGTGGAGCGTGAGATCGGCGCCAAACACGATTACCTGACCACGCGTCACACCTTTCAGATTTATGGTCTGTGCGCCGATTGCCGCGAAGAGAATAACCGGCGTGAGGGCAGCCGGAAAGACGATCTCCGCAAGGAAGATGGCCGAAGAAAAGCCGAGGGCCGCAGAATTGTCTAGTGCGATCGAGTCATCCGCGACGGGCGCGAACGCAGGCGACGCGTCGCGCACCTGTCCGCATTGTGCAACCGTGATGCCGGCGAGTGCGGCGTTTTGCCCGGCCTGCGGCTGGTCGATGAGGCCTCTGCCCCCGGGCGACCGCCTCGCCGCCGCGTTTGCGTATTTCACGTTCGTGCCGGCAGCAGCCTTCTTGCTTTTGCCCGCATTTCGCACCCATCGTTTTGTGCGCTTTCATGCCTGGCAAAGTCTTCTCATCTGGGCCGTATTCCTCGTGCTATCGGTCGTTGCCGTGATCCTCTCCAACATCGCCGCCGCGATGGTCTTTCTGCTCTTCGGAGTCCTGGCCCTGCTCGCGATGGTGTTTCTCTGGCTCGTGCTCTCCATCAAAGCGTGGCAAGGCGAGCGCTTCGAACTGCCGTGGTTTGGCGCGCTGGCCGCGCGCATGCGCTAGGATCCAAGAGGAAGTTATTCCACGCAGATTTGGCGTAGATTGAGACACGCCTTCCACCGGGAAGCGGAAGGCGCCCCACACATCGCGTTTTGCGCGATGCGTGGGATTTACGGGGAAGGTTAGTTTTCCTCCCGCACCCGCATGTTGCCCGTGCGCAAGTACCGGCTATGCCAGCCCAGCGACTCCGTCAGCAAATGCGGCGTGTGCTTGCCGTAGGACAGCCGCTCCGCCCGATTCAGGTAATCCAGCAACAGCGCCCGGTAGTCGTCATTCGCGCATTTCTCGATAATCAAGTGCGCACGCTGCCGCGGCGAAAGTCCGCGCAGATCGGCCAGTCCCTGCTCGGTCACCACCACCTGCACATCGTGCTCCGTGTGATCGACGTGCGACACCATCGGCACAATCGTCGAGATCGTTCCCTTCTGCGCAATCGACGGCGCCATGAAAATCGAAAGATACCCGTTGCGCGCAAAGTCGCCCGACCCGCCAATGCCGTTCTGAATGCGCGATCCCATCACGTGCGTCGAGTTGACGTTGCCATAAATGTCGGCCTCAATCATCGCGTTCATCGCGATTACGCCCATGCGCCGGATGATCTCCGGATGATTCGAGATCTCCTGCGGCCGCAGCACAATCCGGTCGCGATACTTGTCCATGTTGGCGTTCACTTCGTCCATCATTTCCGGACTGAGCGAAAATGCCGTCGCCGACGCCGAGGTCAGCTTGCCCGACTTCAGCAGCCGCACCATGCCATCCTGAATCACTTCCGTGTACGAGGTCAGCCCTTCAAACGGCCCTTCTTCCAGCCCAAACAACACCGCATTCGCAATGTTGCCCACGCCCGATTGCAGCGGCAGCAGGTTCGCCGGCATGCGGCCCTTCTTCACTTCCCAGCTCAAAAATTCCAGAATGTGTCCGGCAATGCGCTTGGAAGCCGCGTCCGGCGCCTTGAATGGGCTGTTGCGGTCGGGCGCGTCCGTCAGCACCACCGCTACCACTTTCTCCGGCGGCACTCTCAAGTACGGCGTGCCAATCCGCTGTCCCGTACGCACCAGTGGAATCGGCCCGCGATTCGGCGGCGGCTCCAGCCCGTAGTAAATGTCGTGCATCCCTTCCAGCGCCATCGGCTGCCACGAATTCACCTCCAGAATCACTCGGTCCGCCTGGTCGATCCACGTCTTGTTGTTGCCGATCGACGAGCTCGGCACCACGCGCCCATCCTCCAGCACCGCCGTCACCTCGATCAGCGCCACGTCCAGCTTGCCCAAAAATCCATACTCCACAAATTGCGCCACATGGCTCAGGTGGATATCCATGTATTCCATCTCGCCCGCGTTGATGCGCTTGCGCGTCTCCGGATCCGACTGGTACGGCAGCCGCAGGTGAATGCCGCCCGCCATGGCAAGCGCGCCATCCAGTTCGGGGCCGGTGGAAGCTCCCGTAAAAACGCTGACTTGGAATTTTTCGCCGCGAAAATTCGCATCCGCAATCCGCCGCGCTAGTTGGGTCGGCACCGCCTTCGGATAGCCGGACCCTGTAAATCCGCTCATGCCAATCTGATCGCCGGAGTTAATCAACGCCGCCGCTTCTTCGGCGCTCATGATCTTCTGCGCGATATCGGAATTCAAAACTCGGGTCGTAGTGGAGGGCTGGAGGGTAATCGTCATCGGGCAAAGCCTTTCAGGGCATAGAATGCCTCATCCACCATAAAAGCCCGCCCCTTCGTGGTCTGTGAGCGCCATCACCTCCACTCCCGTCCGTTGTCACCCGCGCGATTTGGCGCACTTCCAATCTGCTCATACAACCCAAGCCTCTTTGATTTACCTTCGAGATTTTCTCTGTGGCTCTGTGTCTCAGTGGTGAAGAGAACAAATGAGGACGCTCAGCCCCCTCCGCCCTCAATCTCGTTAGACTTTCTCGCGCTCATCGTTCACAATAACTGGTTCAATTTCATCCAGCTCTGCATACCAGGAGACTTCATTGAGCACGCTCAAGCGCGTCAAGATCAGCGCTCTCGGCACCTACGTCCCGCCTCGTGTTCTCACCAACGCCGATCTCGAAAAAATGGTCGACACCACCAACGACTGGATCATGACCCGCGTCGGCATCAAGGAGCGCCATCTCGCCGGCAAAGGCGTCGGCACCAGCGACCTCGCCGCCGAAGCCGCCAAGATCGCGCTCGCCCAGCGCGGCATCGAGGCCAGCGAACTCGACGCCATCATCGTCGCCACCGTCACGCCCGACATGATGTTTCCCGCCACCGCTTGCCTCGTGCAGGACAAAATCGGCGCGAAAAAAGTGTGGGGATTCGATCTCTCCGCCGGATGCTCGCAGTTTGTCTACGCCCTGCAAGTCGGCGCGCAATTCATCCAGACCGGCGTCCACAAAAAAGTCATGGTCATCGGAGCCGATGTCATGTCCTCCATCATCGACTACACCGACCGCGCTACCTGCGTGCTTTTCGGCGATGGCGCCGGTGCCGTCATCCTCGAACCGACCGAAGATGACTCGGTCGGGCTGATCGATTTTTTGCATGAAGTCGACGGCTCCGGCGGCTGTTCGCTGTTCATGCCCGGCGGCGGCAGCCTCAACCCCTCTTCGCACGAAACCGTCGACAAAAAAATGCACTACGTTCATCAAGACGGAGCCGCCGTCTTCAAGTTCGCCGTGCGCAAAATGGCCGAGTCCTGTCTCGAGATCCTCCAGCGCAACCATCTCACCGGCGACGATCTTGACCTGATGATTCCGCATCAGGCCAACCTGCGCATCATCAATGCCACCGCTGACCGGCTCAAACTCGCGCCCGAAAAAGTCCTCATCAACATCGAGCGCTACGGCAATACCACGGGCGCAACCATTCCGCTGGCCATGCACACCGCCATCGAAGAAGGCAAATTGAAAAAGGGAGACCTGGTGCTGCTCGCCGCGGTGGGCGCGGGCTTCACGGTAGGGACAACTCTACTGCGCTGGGCTTTCTAGATCGGTCGTAAGTCGTCAGTTATCGGTCGTCAGTCGTGTTTGTTTGCCAACGACCAACGACCGACGACAACTCGGCCCGCTTCCCTCTTAGTGGTGATCGTGATCCATGTCGTGGTGCTCATCGCGGCCGCAACGGTGCCTCACCTCGTCCAGTTCGCGGCGCCGTTTCTCGGCTTCCCGGCTGTGTTCTCCGTGCTTGTCCACTGCCACGCGGAGTCTCTCCTCCGCCCTGTGAATATCTCTGTCGCACTTGTCCTCTGCCCGAACCGGCACAGATGACCCCACCAATCCAACCACCGTCAGCAAGGCGACACAAAGAACTCTGATGATGCGATTCATTCTCTTCTCCTCTTAAAACGCTGAATGGAAACGCCAACTCGGCTCCGCTGCGCCCGACATTGCACGAATAAGCCCAGGTTCGATGCGGAGCGTCTGAACATTGTTGTATTCGAGTTTCAAGGAGGGGTCAAGCCGCCAAACGTTCCACGTGGAGCATTTTGTGCATATTGTGTTATATGTACACACACGTTAACTGCTTTGACTGGAGCGGTTTAGGACCAAAAAACGGGCTCCGGTGTTCTTTTCGGAGTAGGCGGGGACAGGCAGTCGTTTTGTACATTGATTTATGTATGTACGATTGAGGTTAAATTGCGCGGCTACAGCGAGTCGCTTCGGGCACGGCCCGCCGGACAATCAGTCTTCCTGGCGGGTGATGGCGTAGTAGCCGCTGCGGGATTGAATCTTGTAGTCGCCCTGTTTGGACTTGATCTCAACCTTGCGGAAGCTGCCGTCGCGGACGGTGTTGGTGGGGGTGTAGCCGATGTTGTACTGGCTGCGGAGTTCGGCGGCGATGTCGTCGAATGCCTTACGGAGCTTATCGGGCTTATTGCCAACCTCGATTACGCGCCCGCCGGTCTCCTGCGTGAGCTTCTTCATCTCCGAGTCACCGGAATATCCGAAGCTGCCGAGGCCGTAGAATCCGCGGTCGGCGATGAGCAGCACGTAGCAGATGGTGTCGGCTTTTTGCGCGGCCTCGATCGCGTCTTTGATTTTGAGCCGGCTGCCTTCGTCCTGCCCGTCGGTGAGGAGGACCATGGCCTTGCGCCCGACTTCGTGGCTGAGTTCGTCGTGCGAGGCGAGATAGACGGCGTCGTAAAGCGCGGTGCCGCGGGGACCGGTCGAGGAGCACGGAATGGGGCCTTGCGGGCCGATCGGGCCGCCCGAGCAACTCACTCCGCCGGTATTGATCTTCGCCTCATTGAGCGCGTGCCGCAAGCGGCTCACCGAGTTGGTGAAGTCTTGCAGAAGATTGATATCGATATCGAAGCTGATGACGAAGGCCTCGTCTTTGGGGCGCAGGATATTTTCGAGGAACGAGGCGCCGACCTCTTTCTCCATGTCGAGTACGCGCATCTGGCTGCCACTGGAGTCGATGAGAATGCCGAGGGTCAGCGGCAGATCGGATTCGGCCTTGAAATATTTGATGGTCTGCGGCTTGCCGTCTTCAAAAATGTCGAAATTGTCTTTGGCGAGGTTGGGAATGAGCGCGCCATGCTTGTCTTTAACGTTGAAGAAAAGCTGGACGACCTCGACGTTGACCTTGACGGTCTCCGTCGACTCGTTTTGATCCGGGGATTGGTCGCCGGGTTTCGCGGCTGGCGAAGCGCCGGCCTGAGAAGCGCCGGGTGCGGCCTGTCCCGCTGCGTTTGGACTGGCGGAGGTTTGCCCCGAGGCGGGCGCGGCGATCGCCGTCGAGAGGGCAAGAAGGGTCGCGATGGCGAAGACAGGGGCAAGTTTGTTCCGCTTATAGTGAGAGAAGTGCATGGGTGTTTTATCCGGAGACGTTGCTAGTTTATCCTGTAAGGGTCTGTGGGGGTTAGATGCGCCCCCAGAGATGGGGACAGCATCCAACCCGTAGAAAAAGGCGTAAAGTTGAAAAACCCGGCGGGCGCGGATTTTAACGAGTGAGGCGGATGAAAACAAAAACGCAAGATGAGAAGATTCGGGGAAGGTCCGCGATTGCCAGGAATGCCGGCGCGGTATTGATGGTTGGGCTCAGCCTGGCACTTTGTGCGCTCATGGCGGCGCAGGATCCGCAGAAGCCGCAGGATATTCCGGACGCACCCTCGGCCACCCGTCCCATTCCTCCGCCGGAACCGGCAAGCCCACGGCCGGGCGCGGACCAGGCGAGTGAGGACCAACCGGGACCAGACCAGACTAGCCCCGGCCAGTCGAACCCCGGCCAAGCTTTGCCGTCCGACACCGCCACCCAGGGCAGCGGCGACAGCAGCTCGAAGGGAAACCCGCAGGAACCTCCGCGCAGTGACACGGAACTTCCGCCGGCAAACCAGAATCAGACTCCACCGCCGCCCATGCCTGCGGTGAAGACCGTGCCCGCGGGCAGCGTGCCCAAGGACAAGGACTCCGGCGAAGACGTCGGCTACACATTCAAGAAAAATGTGAACCTCGTGCTGGTGCCGGTTACGGTGAAGGACGGCGACGGGCGCATGGTAAATGGGTTGCAGGCGCGGGATTTCGTAGTTTTCGAAAATGGAGAGAAACAGCAGCTGCGGTTTTTCACCAGCGATCCGTTTGCGCTTTCGGCAGCGGTCGTCATCGATCTTGGCATGCCGGACGTGGGCGTGCGCAAGGTGCAGGAAACGCTCTCCGCCCTGCAAGGCGCGTTTAGTCCCTTCGATGAAGTCGCGCTCTATACGTATAGCAGCACGGTCGGCCACTTGTCGGAGTTCGGGGCCACGGGCAAGGCGATGACGGCGGTGCTGAACCAGGTAAAGAGTTACAGCGGCGCCAACAATGGGCCGCCCGTGACAAGCGGACCGCTCGGCCCGCAGGGGCCGATCATCAATGGAATTCCGGTGGACCAGCCGGTGGTGCCGGTAAGCTCGCCGCCGCGCGTGGCGCATGTGCTCAACGACGCGATTCTGATGGCTGCGCGGGACCTTTCGAAGCGCGACCGGACGCGCCGCAAGATCATCTTCGTGATCAGCGACGGGCGCGAACTGGGATCTTCGGCCAGCTACAAGGACACGCTGAAGGTGTTGCAGACGCAGCAAATCACCGTGTACGCAATCGGGCTGGAGGGGGCGGCGATTCCGGTGTATGACAAACTGCAACGCATCCATCTGCCCAAATCAAATGCGCTGCTCGGCTACAGCGACATTCTGCCGAAGTACGTTTCGGCGACGGGAGGCGGTACGGTCTACAACGAGGTGACACCCGCGGAAATTGAGCACGCCTACAGTGCTGCCCTGGGAGATGCGCGCAATCAGTACACGCTGGGCTATAGCAGCAAGGGGATCGGCGGATACCGAGAGATCGAGGTGCGGGTGCGGCGGCCGAACGTGAAGGTGTATGCGAAGCAGGGGTATTATCCGCTGCCGGCTCCGAGATAGCTGAGAGCTGTCAGCCATCAGCAAAGGCAGTCCCGCGCGGGTGTCGGGCGTCGGATGTCAGATCTCAAGTCTGGGTTCCTGAGGGCTGAGAGCGAATGGCTGGGGCTGACCGAAGTAACCCGAGTAACCTGCGCCGGTGGCTTGCGGTATGGTATAAGACGGAAAGGAATCCGATGGCCAGTTGGAAGGAATTAGAGCGAGAAGCCGCGCTGAGGGCGTGGCTCGCAATCGCCTGCGTGGCCGGTTCCTAGGGGAGCTTTTTGAGTTTCATCAACTTCGCCGCACGCGAGATCAACTGCAAAATCGTCTACTATGGCGCCGGGTTGGGCGGCAAGACGACTAACCTGCAGTTCATCTACCAGAAGACAGCCGAACAACAAAAGGGCAAGATGATCTCGCTCGCGACGGAGACGGATCGAACTTTGTTCTTCGATTTTCTGCCGCTCGATCTGGGCACGGTGCGCGGGTTTAAGACGCGGATTCACCTTTATACGGTGCCCGGGCAGGTGTTCTACGACGCGAGCCGCAAGCTGATTTTGCGCGGCGTGGACGGGATCGTTTTCGTCGCCGACTCGCAGCAGGAGCGCATGGACGCCAATGTCGAGGCGCTGGACAATCTCGCGTCGAACCTGAAAGAGCACGGCTACGACTTCAATAAAATTCCCTACGTACTGCAACTGAACAAACGCGATCTGCCGAATATTCTGCCGGTGGATGCGCTCTCGAAAGAACTGCGCAAGAAGAACGAGCCGGTGGTGGAAGCCGTAGCCTTCCAGGGGCACGGCGTATTCGAGACGCTGAAGGAAATCGCGCGCCAGGTGCTGATGGAGCTGAAGCAGGGGGGATAGGGCTTCAGTTTTCAGTTGCCAGTTGCCAGTTGCCAGTAAGAACCTAAAACAATCGACTGTAGAGATACGCTTGCCGCGTCTAGGTTTAGGAGTGGTGGGGACGGGCGCCCCCTCGCCCGCCCGAGCCGAGCGCAGTTCGGCAGCCTGCCGGCCAGTCATCAGGCCAGAGATGACGATAATTCTTCCCATTCGGCCATTAAGTCCTGGAGGTCGCTTTTTCGGGTGGCGAGTTCCTGGGTCTGGCGCTGAGTTTCTTCGGAGCTGACGAAGGATTGGAGCTGGGTTTCGCAGAGGGTGATGGCGGCTTCCATGCGCGTAATTTCTTCTTCGACTTCGCGCAGGCGGTGCTGAAGGTGCTGGCGCTTGATGGGGTTGAGGCGGCGCGCTTTGGAATCGGGCGACTCGGGATTGGGGGCGTCGCCGTTGGTGGGCGCGGAGGCGGCATGGGGGCTCGTCTCAGCGGGCGCGGCGGGCGCTGGAGCGGCATTTCGATTCGCGGGCGCGCGCGTGGCGGCCAATTCGCCGACGAGTTCATTCTGCATGGCGGCCTGCTGGGCGGCGGCTCCGCCCTGTTTGCGCCAGAGGTAGTCTTCATAATTGCCGGGGTAGAGCTCGACCTTGCCGTCGCCGATTTCGAAGATGCGAGTGGCCAGTTTGTCAATGAAATAGCGGTCGTGGGAAACGAAAACGACGGTGCCGGTGTACTTTTCGAGCGCTTCGAGCAGAACGTCTTTGGCGCGCATATCGAGGTGATTGGTGGGCTCATCGAGGAGTAGGAAGTTGGCGGGATGGAGGAGCATTTTGAGGAGCGCGTAGCGGTTGCGCTCGCCGCCCGAGAGCACGCCGATGCGCTTGAAGACGTCGTCCCCGGAGAAAAGGAAGCAGCCGAGCAGACTGCGGAGCTGGGTTTGAGTGGAGGAAGGCGAGAGTTCGCCAAGATCGTCGAGGATGCGCGCGTCGGGGTCGAGCTCTTTGTATTGGTCCTGGGCGAAGTAGTCGGGGTGGACCTCATGGCCGAGTTTGTATTCGCCGGAGGTGAGCGGCTCGGCGCCGGCGAGGAGTTTGATGAGCGTGGACTTGCCCGCACCATTGACGCCGACTAGAGCGATGCGCTCGCCACGCTCGATCAGGAAATTGACGCCGGAAAAAACAGGGTGCTCGGTGGGGCCCGGTTTGCCGTAGCTTTTGGCGACGCTGGCGAACTCGGCGACGATGCGGCCGCTGGGCTTGGGTTGCGGGAAGGAGAAGTGTACGGTTTTCTCTTCTTCGGGAATTTGGATGCGCTCGATTTTTTCCAGTTCTTTGATGCGGCTTTGAACTTGCTTGGCTTTGGTCGCGGTGTAGCGGAAGCGGTTGATGAAGACTTCGAGCTGCTCGATGCGATCGCGCTGGGTTTTGTAGGCGGATTCGAGCTGCTCTTTGCGTTGGGTTTTGGCGGCGAGGTACTGATCGTAGTTGCCGACGTAGGAGTGCAGGCGCTTGTTCCAGATTTCGACGATGCGATCGACAGTCACGTCGAGGAAATAGCGGTCGTGGGAGATCAATACAAAGGCGTACGGATAATTGCCGAGGTAATCCTCCAGCCAGTTGCGGGCTTCGAGGTCGAGATGATTGGTGGGCTCGTCGAGGAGGAGAAGATTGGGCTTTTGCAGGAGGAGTTTGGCGAGGGCGATGCGCATTTGCCAGCCGCCGGAAAATTCTTCGGTCTGGCGGGTCCAGTCGTCGCGCCGAAAGCCAAGCCCGGTGAGGACTTTGCCGACTTCGGCTTCGAGCGTGTAGCCGTCGCGCGCGCGGAATTCATGCTCGAGTTTCTGGTAGCGGTCGGCGACGGCGGCATACTCCTGGCTCAGGTGGTCGAACTCGGACATGTTGTGGGCGAGGGACTCCATCTCTTTTTCCATGGCGTGGAGATCGTCGAAGACCGACATGCACTCGGCAAAGATGGAGCGACCGGAGAGGGTGAGGCCGTCCTGCGGGAGGTAGCCGGCGGAAATGCCCCGGGTGCGCGAGATGGAGCCATAGTCGAGCGTTTCAAGTCCGCCGAGGATTTTCATGACGGTGGATTTGCCGGTGCCGTTGGCGCCGACGAGGCCGATGCGGGACTCAGGCGTGATGAGCCAGTCGGCATCTTCGAAGAGCAATTTGTGGCCGTAACGCTTGCCGGCGGATGAGAGCTGAATCATGCGACTGCTTTTATCGTCTCATGAAATCGCGATCATGGAGTCCGCCCAGCCACGGCAATGTGGCGGTCTGCTTTGCCTTCTCCACCACAGAGTCACAGGGTCGCAGAGAAAATCTCAACCGGTGAAACGAAAAAGCTGAGGGTTCGAAAGTCAAGGCTTCGCGGCCGAATGCACGGAGGCTTCCAGGGATTTAAACAGAGTTCCCCTTGGCGGCGAAGGCGTAGCGCGCCTCGCCGATTTGTTCGAGGGCGCGGTCGATGACGGCTTGCAGTTCGCGCGCATACTTCACTTCGCGGCCCTTAGCGAGGATGACGCGGGCTTCTTTCGCCTCGAACCAGGTCGGATTGCGATCATCTTCGTGCGGCTCGCGAGTCTGACGAACCTCCATGAGGAACGCTTTGACGACATATTCCTGCACGCCGCTGGGCTGCCAGAACACGCCTTTGGAGTGGATGTAGACGTGGAAGTGGCGCGGCTCAATGACGCCCAGGGCCCCAGCCTCTTCGCGGGCCTCGCGCTCGGCGGCCTGGCTGTGGGAGAGTCGAGTGTCGGGGGCGCCTTTGGGAAAAGTCCACTTGCTGCCGCCGTTGGTGTTGACGAGGAGGAATTCGGCGTGGGAATTCAGCCTGCGGTAGCAGACGGCAGCCACCTGCAAGGGCAGAGCAAAACGCGATGAGCGCGTGGAAGGCATGCGAAGTCCAAAAGTAGTTTACTGCAACGATATTTCTGTAGTGTTAAACAGCACTGAAAATGGTGCACGAAGGTAGGAGGGACGGGCCACTAAAGCGGGCCAGCTTTCGCCAAAATGAGAAAAGCAGAGGATTGCTCCTCTGCTCTTTCTCGGCTGTACCCTCCCCCAGGTACGTTGCCAAGCGTGGATCGCTACTGGTTAATCGGTGTCTGCGTGGTATCGCACGTGGAGATCGCAGAGGTCGGATTTACGCGGATCACCGCATCCTGGAACGAGCAAAAATAGCGCACGCCGCTCTGCGCGGGCTGCATAGGCGAAGCGATGACCTGATAAGAGGTGTTGGGCGTACTGGACGAGCCATTCACGGAAAACGAATAGCCGCTCTTAATGCCCGAGGCCAACTGCTGGTCTAGGAAGCAAGAGCCGCTGCTGGTGGGGGGGTAACAACTGGTGCCGCCAAGATTGGCCAAGTTGCCGGAAAAACCGACAGTCGGGTACGTATTGGTGTAGGAAATCTGAGCCGTATTGACGAGGCGAATGGAGGCGACAGCGGAAGATTCGTTGGCGGCGATGCGGGCGCGAATCATGCTTGGAATTGCGATCGCCGCAATGACCAGGATGATCGCCACAACAATCAACAGTTCGATGAGTGAGAAACCCGATTGTTTCCGCAAGGACGACCCCCCTCCGTTCCTCGCCTACAAAATTGGAGCGGTATGTCCTAACTATGGCATTGAAAGTTCGGTGACCCAAATTACGAAAGTCATTTACAACTTGATGACTCCCCGGTGGTGGCGAAGGCTAGAGACAGGGATCATCGTGTGGCGCGTGCCTGAACAGCGGGACTCGTGATCGGACTAACTGGCGGCTTTTGATTTGTCTTCTTGAAGCAGAAATCGGGCGAACACTTCATTGGATAAGAGGCGGCCGCGCGGCGTCAGGGAGATGGTAGGGCCGCAGGCGTCGAGTAGGCCGTCGCGCTGACATTCCTCGATGATGGGCTGGTAGGCGAGACGCGAGAGCGAATGGGCTGCGGCGAGGGCGGTGAGGTCGACGCCGCGGTTGAGGCGGAGGCCGAGGAAAAGGGCTTCCTCGAGGGCAGCGTGCGCGGACACGCGCGTCACGGTGTGCGGAACGCGATTCATGTACCCGTCTAACGAGTCGGGGGAGGCGAAGCGGATGGCGTCAAGATCGGAGTGATTGGCAACGAGCATGGAATGAGCGTCGACGCCGAAGCCGAGATAGGGCTGACGCGTCCAATATTTCAAGTTGTGGCGGGATTGCCCACCGACGGGCGCAGAGGTGGAAGCGCGGACGCTGCCCGGCGCGGCGTGATTCGTGCTCGCTTGAGGGGCGCCGGGTTTGGAATGGGCGAAGTTTGAAATTTCATATTGCCGGACGCCGGCCGAATCCAGAACCTGGCAGGCCTGCTCATAGAAGTCGGCGGTGGCCGCGTCATCGGGGACAAAGTGGGCGTGGTAACGCGTGCCGCCGGCGAGCACTTCCCTACCCAAGCGTGAATCTTCGTCGACTTCGAGCATGTAGACGCTGACGTGCGGAACAGCGAGGGCGATGGTTTCGTCCAGCGAAAAGGTCCAGCTTTCTTTCGTCTGATGCGGCAGGCCGGCGATCAGATCGACATTGAGGTTGTGGATGCCGGCCTGGCGAAGGCGGGCGACCTCTTCGATCACGGTGGAACGATTGTGCTGGCGCCCGACGGAGTGCGCCTCCTGATCGACGAAAGACTGCACGCCCAGACTGACGCGATTGACGCCGGCGGCGAGCAAGGTTGCGATCAGCGGATCGGTTAACGTTCCGGGGGCGCACTCGACGGTGATCTCGGCATCCGGCGTGAGTTGAAATTGATCGCGCACGGCCTGGAAGATGCGCAACAACTGAGTGGACTCGAGGATGGAGGGCGTGCCGCCACCGAGATAGATGGAGTCGGCGGTTTCGTCGAAATTACCGCCAAGTTCGGCAGAGAGGGCGCGGGCGTGCGCGACGTCCTCGATCACGCTCGCGACGTAATTTTCATAGGCCTGACGGGAAAAGACGTCGGAAGCAAAGTTGCAATAGCTGCACTTGGTGCGGCAGAAAGGGATGGAAATATAGAGACCGAGAGGCACGTTGGATCTATTGTATGCGCGCGGGGTGACCCGGTTGGGGCAGGCATTCGCATAGAATGGAAATGCATGCCAAGACATGAGGATGTGAGCAAACGCGGGGATTCGATCGATACCCTGTGCGAACACTGCGGCCAGACGTTTACAAGATTCCTACATCAAATGGAAGAGCACAACGAGAAAGTTGTGTGCCCGACGTGCGGAAAAGAACACGGCGCCGCGCCGGAGGGTAAGAAGGCGAAGCAGCCCGCAAAAAAGGGCTGAAGCAACGGCAGATCGTGCGATTGTGGGCAGGGCATGCCGACGGCGTATTTACATCCTCATACGTACGCTAGCGTATTTCGGTTGCGTACCTACGCGCGCGACTTGAGCGCTGCAATGGTGCGGGCGCAGATGTCGTCTGGAGTTCCGATGGCGGCGACGGCCACGAGCAAGCCAAGCGCTTTGTAGAATTCGATGAGCGGCGCGGTACTGCGCTCGTAGGCGGCCATGCGCACGGTGATCGATTCGGGCCGGTCGTCGTCGCGCTGGAAGAGCTTGCCGCCGCAGCGATCGCACACTCCTTCGACCTTGGGCGGCTGACCGGTGATGTGGAAGACCGCCTTGCACTTCTCGCAGGTGCGGCGGCCGCTGAGGCGAGCCACAATTTCGGCCAGCGGCAACTCATAATTCACGACCGCGTGAAGCGGAATCCTCTCGGTTTCCATGAGCTGTTTGAGGGCGTCGGCCTGGCCGAGCGTGCGCGGAAAGCCATCGAGCACGAAGCCGCTCGAGCAGCGCAGACAGTCGGCGCGCTCGCGCACCATCTCCCACACGGTGGCGTCGGGGACCAGTTCGCCGCGCCGCATTTGCTCCATGGCGGCTCGCATGGCGGGGCTTTGATCGCATTCCTTCTGTTTGGAGGCGGCGCGGAAAAGATCGCCGGTGGAGAGATGGCAGGCGTTGAGGCGCTGGTTGAGCAGATCGGCCTGCGTTCCCTTGCCCACGCCGGGCGCGCCGAGCAGCACGAGCCGCCAGGGCTTTCCGTTTGAATGAACGTCGGCGCAGTTCGACGCCGATGCCTGGAACCAACCGCAACGCGGGATTTTCGTTGGCGCGACGGATTTTTCTACCGAAGTGTCTTTTGGTTCGGAAATGTGGTGGGCGCTCATGAAGCCTCCTGTCATGGCAGACAAGTACCGGAAAATGTAGAAAAATACCTTACTTCGAGCGGTGACCGCAATCACATAATGGTGTTCAGGGTGCGATGGCGGAGGGAGGCGGTCGACGCGGGAGGCTGCCTGGGCGGGGCAAAGCTTTTCCATCGTTCGGCGCTTTGCGCCATCTATTTAAGGTAATCTTTACTTTCAAGCGTTACTTTTCGATCTTTACTTTTGGACGCCAGCTGCACGCAAAGAATGGCCAATCAGGAAGAGGAAATAGTAGGTAAAGCATACGACGGACGCCTGATGCGGCGTCTGCTGGGCTATTTGCGTCCCTACAAATGGCACGTCATTGTGGCTCTGGTGGCGATTGTGCTGAAGTCCGTGGCCGACGTGCTTGGGCCATTTCTGACCAAGATCGCCATCGATAAATATTTGGCGAAATCTCCGGGTGCGCACAGCTGGATTGGCGATCGCCTGAGCGACTCGCCGCTGCGGGGCATTGGGCAGATTGGCGCGCTTTACGTTGGGCTGCTGCTTTTCAGCTTTGCGCTCGAATTCGTGCAGACCTATCTAATGCAGTGGACCGGGCAGAAGGTGATGTTCGACTTGCGCAGCCAGATTTTCCGTCACCTGCAAAATATGCACATCGGCTTTTTCGACAAGAACCCGGTGGGCCGGCTGGTGACGCGGGTGACGACCGACGTGGATGCGCTCAACGAAATGTTCACCGCGGGCGTGGTCTCGATTTTTGAGGATGTGTTCGTGCTCACGTTCATCCTCGCGATCATGCTGGAGATGAACTGGAAGCTCGCGCTGCTGACGTTCACGGTGCTGCCGCTGATCGTGTATGCGACGAAAATTTTCCGCGATAAGGTGCGGGATTCATACCGCCGCATCCGCACGGCGATTGCGCGCATCAATTCGTTTCTTCAGGAAGCGGTTTCGGGGATGCTGGTTCTACAGCTTTTCAACCGCGAGAAGCGCGCCTACAACCAATTTTCCGACATCAACGCGTCGCACATGGAGGCTTACAAAGACGCGATTCTTGCCTATGCGATTTATTACCCGGTGGTGGAGATCCTGTCGTCGGTGGCTGTGGCGAGCATTATCTGGTTTGGCGGAAACGGTATTCTGCGGCACCTCTCGGTGTCCACCGTTTCGCTCGGCGTCTCGTGGAGAACTTTGTTCGCCGTGCGCGGCACGCAATCGATAATGACGATCGGCGTGCTGGTGGCGTTCATGCAATATGCGCAACGGTTTTTTCGCCCGATTCAGGATTTGAGCGAGAAGTACAACATACTCCAGTCGGCGATGGCAGCAGGCGAACGCGTCTTCAAGCTGCTGGACACGAAAATTGAGATCACGTCGCCGGCGGTGACGAAGAAGGCGACGGGGCCGGGCCGGATCGAATTCGATCACGTATGGTTCGCGTACAACACGCGCGAGTCGGCGGAAGGGGGGAACGGACACGAGACGCCTACTCCGGACTGGGTTCTACGCGACGTCACTTTCACGCTCGAACCAGGCGAGACGATCGCGGTGGTCGGCCATACGGGCGCGGGAAAGACGACGCTGATCTCGCTGCTGATGCGCTTTTACGATGTGCAACGCGGCGCGATCCGCATCGATGGCGTCGACATTCGCGAGATGAACCTGGAAGAGTTGCGCAGCCGCTTCGGCGTGGTGCTTCAGGATCCATTCTTGTTTTCGGGCACGGTTGCGGGGAACATCCGGCTGGGCACGGCGCGCATTCAGGACGTGGATGTGGAGCAGGCGGCGGAAGACGTGAATCTGGCCGACTTCATCCGCACTTTGCCAGGGGGCTTCCAGGAAGAAGTGCGGGAACGCGGCTCGACGCTCTCAACCGGGCAGAAACAGCTGATTTCTTTCGCGCGCGCGCTGGCGCACAACCCGAAGATCCTGATTCTTGACGAGGCGACGTCGAGCGTGGATACGGAGACCGAATTTCGCGTGCGCGACGCGCTCAGCCGCATGGTGCAGGGCCGGACTTCGCTGATCATCGCGCACCGCCTGTCGACCATCCAGCGCGCCGATCAGATCATCGTCATGCATAAAGGGCAGGTGCGCGAAATGGGGACGCACCAGCAACTGCTCGGCCAGCGCGGGATTTACTACAAGCTCTATCAGCTCCAGTACAAGGATCAGGAGATCGCGGCCGGGGAGTCGGCCGCGCCGCAATCGGTCGCAGCGAACGATTAGCCGGCAGCGCGGACGACGTGCTGTCATCTGAGGACGCGCAGGTTCGGCTAACAATAGCACTGTGAGAAATGCCTCGCCACTGTTGAAGACCGCGCTCTTCACCGTTTTCGTCCCGGGAACTGTAGCGGGTTATGTTCCGTGGCGGCTGCGCAATGGCGCTGGGGTTGGAGTGCATGGCGCCGAGGAAGCGGCCGCATGCGCGCTCATCCTTGCGGGCATTCTGATCTACCTCCACACCGCTTTCTGGGGCTTCGCCTGGACGGGGAGTGGCACGCCGGCTCCGATCGCGCCGACGAAAACTCTGGTAGTGAAGGGGCTCCATCGTTTTGTGCGCAACCCGATGTATGTCGGGGTCGCCCTCGTGATTGCGGGACAGGCATGGTTGTTCCACTCGCGCGACATTGCAATTTACCTGGCCTGTGTCGTGACGGCTTTCCACCTTTTCGTCTTGCTTTATGAGGAACCGGCGCTGCGCAGACAGTTCGGCGAAGAGTACGACCGCTATCGCACGCGCGTGCCGCGGTGGATTCCGAGAATCGGTCGTTAGCTCTTGGGTCGTCAGTCACCGCAGTTCAGTGATCTCGTATCCCGTGGCTCGTAGCTCGCTGGCATCGAAACCCCGCCATCTGCTACTTTGAAGAGTTTTCCATTCCTGTAGTCTGGTTCCGGGGTGACACGCAAATGCCAGCCATTAAATTTCGCGGTGTGGACTTCATTCAGTTCGATTCCCTGCTGAACGACGAGGAGCGCCTGGTGCGCGACACCACCCGCAAGTTTGTCGAAGACAATGTGATTCCGATCATCGAAGAGTGCAATCGGGCGGGGCGGTTTCCGCGCGAACTGGTGAAGCCGATGGCGGAGCTGGGTTTTTTCGGGGCCTCGCTGCACGGGTACGGCTGCGCGGGCATGGGCAACGTCGAATACGGCCTGGTGACGCAGGAACTGGAGCGCGGCGACTCGGGTTTACGTTCGTTTGTCAGCGTGCACTCGGCGCTGGTGATGTATCCGATTTACACGTTCGGGACGGATGAGCAGAAGAACAGATGGCTGCCCGCGATGCAGAAGGGCGAAAAGCTGGGCTGCTTTGGCTTGACCGAACCGGGCTTTGGGTCGAATCCGGGAGGCATGCGCACACGCGCGCGCAAGTCGGGCAAGGAATACGTGCTCGACGGCGAGAAGATGTGGATCACCTCGGGCTCCATCGCCGACGTCGCAGTGATATGGGCGAAGGTGGAGGACGAGGGCGACAGGATTCGCGGCTTTCTGGTCGAGACCGACCGGGCCGGATTTAAAGCCGACGACGTGCACGGCAAGTGGTCGTTGCGCGCGTCGGTGACGAGCGGGCTGTCGTTGCAGGATGTGCGCGTACCGGAAGCGAACTTGCTGCCGGGGACGGGCGGCTTAAAATCACCGCTGATGTGCCTGAACCAGGCGCGCTATGGCATCGCGTGGGGCGCGATTGGCGCGGCGATGGCGTGCTACGACTGCGCGCTGCAATACGCGCTGCTGCGCAAACAGTTCCGCGATCAGCCCATCGCCTCGCACCAACTGGTGCAGGAAAAACTGGCTTGGATGATCACCGAGATCACGAAGGCGCAGTTGCTGATTCTGCAAGTGGGCCGCCTGAAAGACGCGGGCAAGGTCGAGCATCAGCATATCTCGATGGCGAAGCGAAACAACGTGTGGATGGCGCTGGAGTGCGCGCGCATGTCCCGCGATATTCTGGGCGCGAACGGCATTGCGGACGATTACCCGATCATGCGCCACATGATGAACCTGGAATCGGTGAAGACATACGAGGGCACGCACGACATTCACACGCTGATTATCGGCGCGAGCGTGACGGGCGTGGACGCGTTCTAGGAAAGAGCGGCGGGGGCGCGATTCGGGCTTCTAGCCGTACAACTCCGTCAGCAGCTCGTAGGCGCGGCGCAGGTGCGGAATCACGATGCTGCCGCCGACGATCAGCGCTACGTTTAACGCTTCCTCCTGCTCGGCGCGCGTCACGCCCAAACGGCACGACTGGATGATGTGGTAGTTGATGCAGTCGTCGCAGCGCAGGCACGCCGACGCCGCGAGTCCCATCAGCTCTTTGTACTTCGCTGGAATCGCGCCTTCCAGATAGGTGTTGTGGTCGAGGTTGTAGAAGCGCTTGACGAGGAAGTTGTCGGCCTTATCGACATTGGCATTCAGGCGAGTGCGCGCATCCAGAAACCGGCGCGCGATCTCGCTCTTATCGGCAACCTGTTTCTCGGTGAGAAGGTAAGCAGGCTCTCGGCGTTCGGGATTCATGGCAAGAGGTTAGCAGAATCGCCAACACCGAACGAGTTCTTCGCTCGTAGTTAGATGGTCATGACTTCCGGCCGTCCGAACTTCTGTCGTGCGAATTTTTGTCGTCCGAACTCCTGTCGTGCGAACCGATTCTGCCCTTCCAGAGTTCGTGTGTGAGTCGTGTGTCCTGTGCACTTCCATCCTCGCGCCGAAGGGCGTATATTGCGAGCTTTGCGTGGCTGGCTCGTTCGCGGCCATCATTGCACAAGCAGGCAAGAGGAGAAATCATGGCAGCTCAAAGTCATCCTGTCGACGAGCATACCGCTCAGAACCGTCACGAACCGCACGCAAAATCTTTCGGGGAAAACATTGAGAGCGATCTGGCGCTGGAGTTTTTGCGCGTGGTCGAGAACGCGGCCATCGAGTCGGCGCGGACGATGGGACAGGGTGATCGCCATCTGAGCGACCAGGTTGCGACCGAAGCGATGCGCAAAACCATGGACACGGTTCCGATGCATGGAACGATCGTCATTGGCGAAGGCGAACGCGACGACGCTCCGATGCTTTATATCGGCGAGCAGGTCGGCGGAACTTTTCCCGACGGCTCTTCGGTTCCGCACGTGGACATCGCGGTCGATCCTCTGGAAGGAACGAACCTGTGCGCGACTGGTTCGCCGGGAGCGATCACGGTGCTCGCGGCCTCGGAAAAGGGCGGCTTGCTGCACGCGCCCGATTGCTACATGGAGAAGATTGTCGTCGGGCCGTCGTGCAAGAATGCGGTTGAGCTGGATGCGCCGGTCGCGGTCAATCTGAAGAACATCGCGCGCCGCTTGCATCGCGGCGTGGAAGATCTGGTTGTCATGGTGCTCGATCGTCCGCGGCACGAAAAACTGATCACCGACATTCGCAAAGCGGGAGCGCGCATTAAGCTGATCGGCGACGGCGATTTGTCCGCGGGCATCGCGGCGGCCGTGATTGGAACGGGCGTTCACGCGGTGATGGGCTCTGGAGGCGCGCCTGAGGGCGTAATCACGGCGGCGGCGATTCGCTGCCTGAATGGATACATGCAAGGACGACTCGTCATTGATAAGCCGCAACTGGAAGAACGCATCGCGAAGATGGGGATCAAAGACAAGAACAAAATTTACGAGGCCGAAGACCTTGCGCCGGGCAAGCAATTGATTTTTGCCGCGACGGGCGTGACCGAAGGCGCGCTTCTGAAGGGCGTTCGCTTCTTCGGCGAAGGCACGCGCACCTCGTCAATCATTCTGACCTTGAAAACCGGCCGCGTGCGCTTTGTGGACAGCATTCTGCTGGATAAGGGGCCGGACGTGAAGGTGCGGTTCTCGTAGGGCGGTTGCCAGTAAGGCAGTTGCCAGCTGTCAGTTGCCGGTTGCCGGTTATCAGTTCTCAGTAAGACCGTATCTTTTCGGGTCCAGCTTGCTTTCTTTTTTTACCTTTTAGTCAAAATTGGGGGGGGCACCCCCTCCCCCCTGTTTTCTCGCGAAGTATTGAAGAATAAGCTACTTAACTTCAAAGTACTCAATAATAAGGACTTAGCGGCGGCCTTTGCTTATTTCCGGCCATTTCGCTTACTTTCCGTGTAAACCATCGGTTGTCAAAGGGCGCTTTTCGGACCACTTTCTTGCGGGCTCGGGTAGCCGTCTCTGGAGACGGCGCACTTCTGCCTTGTCACAGGTCAGTGATTGTCGCGCGCGGCGGCGGTGGAAGTCTGTGATGCGGGCACGGGGGATTTGTGATGAAAGAGATTAGGAGTTCAAATTACGGAACTGCAGACACTCGCGGCATCCCAGGTCTGGGCACATGCCTGACCTCTGGAACCCTCGATTCCTTTCATAGTTCCATTGGCTTGCAGGTAATCCCTTCGGGGCTTCTCGCCCCGAGCATCTATCTTGCGTGTGCTCGGCAGTTCGCCTAAAATTTGGCTATGGAAATCTTGTTCGCCGCCGAGCTCGAAGCCAGGCTGAGCCGAATCGCCGCGCAGACGGGTAAGGGACCGGAAGATGTCGTGCGCGAGCTGGTTGCCAACTATCTTGACCACGACGAATGGTTCCGGCAAGAGGTTGAGAAGGGCCTTGCCTCCCTTGATCGCGCCCAATTAGTTTCCCACGAAGAAGTGCGCCGCCAGCTGGGCCGTATCCTCGGCTCGCAATGAACGTCCGCTGGTCGCCCGAAGCTGCCGCTGACTTCGCGGGTATTGTCGAAGGGGCATCTCTTGCTTCGCAGGTCGCTGCCTAAACTTCCTCAACCCCAAAACTGGCAACTCGCCGCTATTTCCCCTACAATCGCTAGCTCTATGATTCAAGGGAACTTCCTGCGCTACAGAAACGTAAGTACTGTGTGTTGTTGAGGATGCTGCTCAACGCGGCAGAATGCATAGGTCCTTCGCTCGGCTCAGGATGACATGGGCGAGGATGGTCTGAATCGCGGTTCACGGAGTTGGTTTGGACGAGGCGCAAGTTATCGGATTGCTGGTCCGGCGCTGCGTGGGTGGCGATGCGGCGGCTTGGGAGGAGATCGTCCAGCGCTTTCACCGGCGCATTTATAACGTGTGCTACCGGTTTGCGGGGGACGCCGAGAACGCGCAGGACCTGACGCAGGAAGTTTTTATCAAGATGTACCGCACCCTGAACACGTATGACTCCGGTAAGGGCGCGTTTATGACCTGGGTGACGACGATCACGCGCAATTTGCTGGTCGATCATTTCCGCAAAACGAAGAGCGAGCGGCTGACGGATTCGCTGGATGGGCCGGCCTCGGAACACGAGGACGCGCAGCCGTTGAGCGACCGGATTGCCGACCAGAGCCGTGGGCCGGACGAGGCCGCCCAGAGCCGGGAGACGCGGGAAATGGTGCATCAGGCGCTGCAAAAGCTGTCTCCAGAGCTGCGGGAGGCGGTAATTTTGCGCGACCTGCAGGACATGGACTACCGGGAAATTGCCACGGCTTTGCGGGTTCCGGAGGGGACCGTGAAGTCAAGAATTAACCGCGGGCGAGCGGAACTAGCGCGCCTGCTGCAACGTACATATAGACAGGTGATCTGATGCCAGAGGAAACAAAACACGGGGCGAACTGCACAGAGTTTGAAGCCCTGCTGACGGAGGCCATCGAAGGGCGGCTGACGGGGGCGCAGAAGGAGAGCTTCGAGGCGCACCGGCGGACGTGCGGGATTTGCGGGCCGCTGTTTGCCGAGGTGCAGGCGGGAAGGGAATGGCTGCGCTCGCTGGAAGCGGTGGAGCCTCCGACATTTTTGGTGCACAACATTCTGGCGGCGACGAGCGGGGTGGTGAGCACGCGAGTGGCGGCGCCGGGCGCGCTGGGTACAACGCCAAGGCGAGAGCGTCTGCGGGAGTGGTGGGATTCGTGGTTTGCGCCGCTCAATGCGTTTGTGCGGCAGCCGCGGTTTGTGATGTCGTTCGGGATGATTTTCTTCTCGGGCTCGCTGGCGCTGAGCGCGGCGGGAGTGAAGGCGTCGGATGTGGCGAAGGTGAGCCTGCGGCCGTCGTCGATCCGGCACGCGTATACCGACGCGCAGATCAAAGTGGTGAAGTACTACGACAATGTTCGATTCGTGTATGAGATTGAATCGAAGGTGCGGGAGTTGAAGCGAGCGGCGACGCCCGCCGAGCCCGCGCCGCAGGAAGAAAAACAAAATCATAAGAACGACACCAGTGGGCAACCACAGGAGAGACAGGACCGGAACTACTCGCGAGAGCAGGGCGACACGGTACTTGCCGGATTGAACGGGTCAGAGGTGATCCCGGTCAGGCCGGTGGCGAGCGATGCGGGCACTGCGGATCTACGGATTCAAGGGTGCTCGCAGCCCGCGGCTCGGGGCTCGCGGGTGGTTTCAAACAACAGGAGGTTTGTATGAACTGCGCCTACCATGCTGATGCGTCAGCGGTGGCCTATTGCCGCACTTGCGGGAAAGCGCTGTGCGCGAATTGTACGCGGCCCGTAAGAGGAGTTATTTATTGCGAGGACTGCCTGGGAGCGCGGATGGCGAGCGCGGCCCCGGCAGCGGGATTTGTGGCGGGAGCGGGGTTTCCACCTCCACCACCACCGGGAGTTCCGGCGGGATATATTCCACCGCCCGTGCCGCCGCCCATGGCTCCGATGGCCGGCAGCAGCGGACCGAATCCGACAGTGGCGGGAATTTTGGCGGGATTCTTTCCCTTCGGCGTGGGCGCGGTTTACACCGGTCAGTACGCGAAGGGCCTGGCGCACCTGGCAATTTTTGGACTGCTGATCGCGGGCATCAGCAGCGCCGACCATGGGGGCGGCGAGGCGATCGGCGCCATCTGCGGCATCGCGCTGACATTTTTCTGGATTTACCAGATCGTGGATGCAGTGCGGTCGGCGCGCGCGATTCAGGCGGGGCTGCCGGCGCCTGATCCGTACGGGCTGGGCGCGACGTTCGGCGGGGGCACGAGAGTCGACGCCTCGAAGGTTCCGGTGGGAGCGTTCGTGCTCATTTTGCTGGGTGCGGTTTTCCTGCTGCACACGGCCGGTTTGTTTGAACACGGCTTCGACCGCTTTTGGCCGGTGCTGCTGATCGGGCTTGGAGCCTGGCTGTTTGCCCGCAACTATGGGCTGGTGGGAAACGCGGGCGATCCGCGCACCTGCCGCCGGAGACTGATGGGTCCGGCAGTGTTGTTCACGATCGGCACGCTGTTTCTTTTAGAGAATCTGGAGGTAGCTGGTTTCCATCGCACGTGGCCGGTGATTCTGCTGGTGGTGGGAGCGGTGAAGCTGTTTGAACGCAGTGGACTGGATCCGTACGCAGCGGCAAATCCCGCGTGCGGAGGCGTGATTGATTCGCAGCCTCCGCCGCCAACCGCGCCGCCTGGGCCTCCGCCACCGACTGCACCTGCTGCGTCGAGTGAGGTGAACAATGGCTAACCCTGGGGTACCAAATCCGGGAGCAGTTCCGCCCTACGCTCAGCCACCGCAGCCGCCGCTGCCTCCACGGCCGCCGCGCTCGATGGCGGGCGCGATCGTCCTGATCCTGATCGGCGTGCTCTTCCTGATGGGAACGATGGGAGTTTTGAACTGGCACGGGCTGGTGGTGCTGTTTGGCCGTTATTGGCCCGCGCTGCTGATCCTTTGGGGAATCATCAAGCTGCTGGAGCACGAGCAGTATAAGCGGGCCGGACTGCCGAGCCGGGGCATTGGGGTGGGCGGCGTTTTCCTGATGCTGTTTGTCATTATGGGCGGACTGATCGCCACCGGCGTTTCGCGCGTCGACTGGGGAAACATTCGCGATCATCTGCAAATCGACGACAACGACTTTGACAATATTTTTGGCGGGCAGTCGTTCGATTACAGCGGCGACCTCAATCGGGATGTGCCGGCGGGAATGACCGGACTGCGCATCAACGACGATCGCGGAACGGTGACCGTCAATGTGTCAGACGAAAAACAGATCCGAGTTTCATGGCGCAAGAAGGTTCACGCCGAAAATCAGACATCGGCCGATGACATCAACAAGAAGACCGACATCAGCATGAGTCCCGCGGACAAGATTGTGACGCTGAACGCCAACAACACTGCGGCGGGCGATAAGGGCGTGAGCGTCGATATGGACGTTTACGTTCCGCGCAACACGGACCTCTACATCACGTCGAAGCACGGCGACATCAACATCACGGGCATGGCGGGCGCGGTCGACATCAATCACCAGCACGGCGAAGTCGATATCACCGATTTGGCGGGCAGCGCGACCATTACCGCCGAATCCAGCGGCGCGCGCATCGAGCACGTGAAAGGCGATGTGAGCATCCAGGGACGCGCCAATGAAGTTGATATCGAAGATATCGACGGGGCGGTGCACCTGAACGGCGAATTCATGGAGAGCGTGCGGCTGGTGCGGGTTTCGAAGACCGTGAGCTTCCATTCGTCGCGTACCGACATGGAGTTCGCGCACCTCGATGGCCGGCTGGATCTCGATTCCGGCGACCTGCGCGCCGACTCGCTGACCGGCCCGATGCGGCTGACGACGCGCTCGAAAGACATTGCGCTCGAAGGCTTATCGGGAGACCTGCGGCTGGAAGACAGTAACGGATCGGTGGACGTGGGAGTGTACAAGCCGGGCAATTTGCAGATCGACAATCGCAAGGGCGATGTGCAGGTCACGATTCCACCGGGCGCGGCGTTGAAGGTGGAAGCACGAACTCGCGAAGGCGAAATTGAGAGCGACTTCGACGAGATTAAAGTCGAGAATCAGAACCGGCAGTCGAGCGCCAGCGGTTCGATTGGAACGAATGGATCGAAACTGGCCATCAATTGCGACAAGGGCACGATTCAGCTGCGCAAGGGAACGGTAGCAGTGACGCCGCCTACTCCGCCGACGCCACCGTCGGTGCCGAACACGAGCAAGCCGGCCAAGGCCTTGCCCGCGCCAAAGGCCAAGCCGGTGGAGACGGAGAATTAGCGAGAACTAAAGTTGAACGGAAGCTGGAGCACGAGAGCTCCAGCTTTAGATTCCAAAGCGCTCGGCGGCGCGCAGTTTGGCCTTGGCGGCTTCCTCTTCGCGGTTCTTTGCGGGAGCGTTCGTTTCTAGCGAGCGCAGCAGGCGCATCGAGATCGCGGCCACGTCATCGACGGCGGCCAGAAACGCGGTCTCATTCGCCTTCGAAGGCTTGGTAAATCCGCTGATCTTCCTCACAAACTGGAGCGATGCGGCGCGGACTTCCTCGTCGGTCACTGGTGGATCGAAGTTGAATAGCGTCTTGATGTTCCTGCACACAGGATGCCTCGCTGGGAAAGTGGTCCTTCCAATCCTGTCATTCTAGCGGAGGGCAGAGGTGCGACGTCAGATTGCAGAGGTGAAAACTTCTTTTCCGCGGATTTACACGGAGGACCACCGATCAAAGCGATTGATATTGTATTCGGAAGCACAGATTCGAAGCGCTATGGCTCTGAACTGAACCCGATCGTGCTCAAATGCTGATATCCTTTCCGTTTTCGGGTTGAGGAGCAATTTTCCAGAATGTTCGACGATTTGAGGGGGAAAACGGCAGTCGTGTTCGGGGTGGCGAACAAGCGCTCGATCGCATGGGCGATTGCGCAGGGACTGCACGCGGCGGGGGCGAACCTCGCCCTAACCTACCAGAACGAACGCCTGGAGCAGGAAGCCCGGGACCTGATCGCTTCCCTTCCCGGCGCGGAAGGATTTATGTGCGACGTCTCAAACGACGGAGCGATTGCGGAGCTGTTTGAGAAGCTGAAGCAGCGCTATGGGAAACTGCACGTGATTGTGCATAGCGTGGCGTTCGCGCCTCCGGAAGAACTGAAGGGCGACTTCGTGAACACGAGCCGCGAAGGCTTTCGGGTGGCGCACGATGTGAGCGTGTACTCGTTGATTGCGGTGTGCCGCGCCGCCGCGCCGCTGATGGAGGACGGCGGGAGCGTGATCACGATGACTTACTACGGCGCCGAGAAAGTGGTGCCGAATTACAACGTGATGGGAGTTGCCAAGGCGGCGCTGGAATGCACGGTGCGCTATCTCGCCTATGACCTGGGCAAGAAGAGGATTCGCGTGAATGCCATCTCCGCGGGACCGATCAAGACGCTGGCGGCGCGGGGGATTTCCGGGCTGGGAGACATGTTGAAGTCGCACGCCGAGCGCGCGCCGCTGCAACGCAACGTCGAGGTGGCGGAAGTGGGCAGCACCGGGGTATTTCTGGCGTCTGACGCCAGTTCCGGGATCACGGGCGAGATTGTTTACGTGGACTGCGGCTACAACATCATGGGATTTTAGGCAGTTACTCCGGAGGGCCCAAGCACATATAATGGGCCCAGGTTCCCCCCGACCCCATGGGCATGTTTATCGATGATCTGGCGCAGATCTTCCGCACGCTCTGGGCCCATAAGCTGCGCTCGTTTCTCACCATGTTCGGAATCGCGTGGGGAGTCGGTTCGCTGCTGCTACTGGTCGGGTTAGGGGAGGGTTTTCGCAACGGGAACAAGCGTGATCTCTCGGAAATTGGCGAGAACATCATGTTCGTATTTCCGGGGCGCGCTCCGGTGGTGCAGGGGAGCATGAATTCCGCGCGGTCCTACCGGCTCACTTACCAGGATTATCTGGATGTCCGCAGGGAGGCGCCGCATGTGCGGGCGGCCACGCCCGTGCTGGCGACCACGGAAGTACACGCGCTCAGCGAGTTTGGCAGCGCGAGCGGACAATTGACCGGCGCAGAGCCGCAATACAACGGCATTCGCTTCCTGCCGATGTTGCAGGGGCGCTGGCTGAACGACCTGGATGAGAGCCAGAAGCGCAACGTGGTGGTTCTGGGCGACGAGATGACCCATCACCTGTTCCCGGGACGGCCGCCGATCGGCGCGTTCATCCTGCTCAACGGCTACCGCTTTGAAGTGGTGGGCACGCTCAAGCGGGTAGGGCGGGGGGACGACAATTCCACGAACATGCGCGCTTATGTGCCGTTCCAGGTTATGAGGAGCGATTTCCCGCTAAAAGGAGAGAGCGAACGCGACGCCATCTCGTCCATCAACTACCAGCCTGACATAGCGGCGGACCACCTGCTGGCGCAGGAGGAGGTGCGCAAGGTGATTGCGCGCAACCACGGCTTCGATGTACACGACGAGGATGCGTTTGAAGGCTGGGACACGGTGAAGCAAGCGGAGATGATGGGGCTGATCTTCGACGCGATGGACGAGTTTCTGGGCACGGTGGGATTTGTGACACTGGCGCTGGGGGCCATTGGGGTAATCAATATCATGCTGGTAGCGGTGAGCGAGCGGACGCGCGAAATTGGGTTGCGCAAAGCGCTGGGGGCAACCAATCGCAGCATTCTGTTGCAGTTCTTCGCGGAGGGCGTGCTGCTGACGCTGGTGAGCGGACTGATCGGGCTGGTGCTGGCGGGGGGCGTGATGTTCGCCTTCCGTAACTACAACGGGCCCGGAGGCTTCGATCCGCCGCGACTGGTTCCGATGACGGCGATTCTGGCGATCGGGAGCCTGACGCTGGCGGGAGTAATTGCGGGGCTGTATCCGGCGCGCAAGGCGGCCAAACTGGAACCGGTGGAAGCGCTAAGGGCGGAGTGAGGGAGAATTGGTAATTTGTAATTTGGCAATTTTAGATTGAGTAATTGGGACATTTAGTAATTGAGTAATTAATATTCAATCGCATTTAATCATAGTAAACTCGCACAATTACAAGTCATAAATTACAAGTCGCATATGTAAAATTGCTCAATTACTAAATTCCCCAATTACTAATTTTCTATGTTACGCGACTTACTCACCGAGGCTTACACCGCCATGCAGCACAACCGGCGGCGGACGGCTTTGACCATGCTCGGCATGGCCTGGGGCATCGCGACGGTGTGCATGTTACTGGCGTATGGGGACGGATTTGGGCGCGCCATCGCCAACATTTTCGCGGCGTTCGGGACCAAGGTGATGATCGTGGTGCCGGGACGAACGTCGATGCAGGCAGGCGGCGACAAGGCCGGCGCGCAGCTTCGCTTCACGCTGGACGACGTCGATCTTCTCTCGTCGAACATCCCGCAGATCGCGCAGATCACACCTAGTTGCGACAAAACAACTGTCGTGCAGTACGAGAACCGCTCTTTTAATTTCGACGTGATCGGCGAATATCCGAGCACGTACGCGATCCGCGCTATCGGTATGGATCAGGGCCGGTTTTACAACGGCCAGGATGAGTCGCAGCGGGCGCGGGTCGCGGTCATTGGCCCCGAGGTGAGAGACAAGCTGTTTTCGGGGCGCAAAGCGCTGGGCGAGCACATTCGCATCAATGGTCTTAGTTTCGAAGTGATCGGCGTTTATAGCCCCAAGATGGAAGCGGGCGACGACAACATTAACCGCATGGTATTTGTGCCCTTCACGACCATGGGCGACGTCACCGACACCCACTATCTGAATTCGATCTGGTTTAACTACGAGACTAACGAATACGAGCAACTCGAGCAGACGGTGCGCAATGTGATGGCCGACCAACACAAATTCAATCCCGCCGACCGGCGCGGATTGATGGTGTTTAACCTGATGACACAGTTGCATCAATTCCTGGTGATTACGCTGGGGCTGCGGATTCTGCTGGGGTTTATTGGGTGCCTGACGCTCGGCATTGGGGGCGTTGGGCTGATGAATATCATGCTGGTATCGGTGACACAGCGCACGCGGGAGATTGGCGTGGAAAAGGCGCTGGGGGCGCGCCGCCGGCACATTTTTTTTCAGTTTCTTGCGGAAGCGCTCACGATCACTTTTATGGGCGGGTTGTTCGGGATCATTCTAGCCTATGTAGTTGCGCTGACGGTGGGCAGGCTGACGCTTTACAGTGCGATGGCCAAACATGCCGAGGCCGGCGACATCCGGCTGATGATCAATCCGATAACACTGCTCATCGCGATTCTGATTCTCGGCGTGGTCGGGTTGATCAGCGGAATGGTGCCGGCGATTCGCGCCTCGCGGCTCGATCCGATCGAAGCCCTTCGTTACGAATAAAAAGACGGGTTGCGGACCGTTACCAAAATTAAGAAAGCTCCGATTCGGTGTACCCGGTCGGAGCTTTCTTTTTCGGTCTGCGTTTGACGATTGCAGAGTAAGCTGCCAAATTTGCGGGAAGATCGAGGCTCGAGCCTCGCAGCTGGTAACTACTTCTTTTCTTCCTGCTTATCCCGGTCCTTTGGCTTATTCTCGTCTTTCTTTTCCTGATCTTTACTCTGATCCTGATCTTTGCTCTTGATCGAGATCAATTCAACTTCAAAGATCAGAGTGGCATTGGGTCCGATGTCGGCGCCTGCGCCGCGCTCGCCATAGGCAAGATCGGAAGGAATGAAGAGCTGCCACTTCGATCCGACCGGCATCAACTGGAGCGCCTCGGTCCAACCCTTGATTACGCCGCCGACGGGGAAGGTCGCGGGCTCTCCGCGTTTGTAAGAACTATCGAACTCGGTTCCGTTGATGAGGGTTCCGCGATAGTTGCAGACGACGGTGTCGGTCGCGGCGGGCTTCGGTCCCTTGCCCTCGGTCATGATCTTGTATTGCAAGCCGCTGGGCAGGGTGACGATGCCGTCTTTCTTTTTGTTCCCGGCAAGAAACGCGTCGCCTTCGGTCTTATTCTTGGCGGCAGCTTCCTGCGTCTTTTCCTGCTGCTCTTTGCGAACCTCGTTCTGGACTTCGGTGAGGACAGCCTTGGCTTCCTCATCGGTCAGGCGGGTTTTTGATCCGGCTGCCGCGTCTTTCATGCCCTGGGCAACAAGGTTCCAGTCGACTTCAACGGACTGCTTTTTGAGATTGGCTCCAAGACCGCTGCCAATGTTCATTCCGAGGGCGTAACTGAACTTGTCTTTGCGGGTGGAGAGAGGAGCTGCGCTTTTGGCGGTTGTTGTTGTCTTAGCCGGAGCTTTCGAAGAAGTGGCTGCTGATTTTGACGTCGTCGCGGCCGGTGCCTGCTGGGCATAACCATTGGTCACCAGCACGATTCCGGCGGCCAATAGGACCGCTGCGATGCGAGATTTTGACATATCTTCTATTGTCACATTGGATGGCGTTCCGCGCCAGAGGGGGAGGGAAAGCAGCCTCGAGCTGCGAGCCACGAGCTTCGAGCAAGCCAAAACGACCTGACGGCATTGCTCGAACCTCATAGCTCGCGGCTCACCGCTGGTAGCTCATGGCCTATCGCTCATAGCTCCTGACTCAAGACCGCATTATTGCCGCTGCGCCTGTGCCTCCATTGCCAGTGCGCGCGGGAAGAGAACGTTGTTTTCGAGGTGGATGTGCTGATGCAAGTCCTTCTCGAAATTGGTCAGTGCGGTGTAGAGCGCGCGAAAACTGGTGCAGGCATCGGGGGGAGGAGTGTAGTCGTGGCTGGCCGCGCGGAGGGCTCGCAGGGCGGAGCCCGCGCTATCGTGCTCCTGCTCCATCATTCGCACAGGATTGGCGGCCGTGCCAAAAGGGGGTGGAAGAACGGGCTCGCGCTGGAGGACGGATTCTTCCATGCGCTCGATGTAGGGGAACAGGATGTTCTCCTCTTTCATGAGGTGCAGCGTAAGTTCCTCGCCCAGCGCGCGGAATGTGGAACGAATTTGCTGCAGTTCAGGATGGTTGGGGCCATGCTTGGTGTAGACCTTTTCCAGCAGGCTTCCGATTTCTGGAACCTGGGCGCGCACGAATGAGTGGTGGGTGCGGACAATGTGCGAGATCAGTTCGGCGAGCGATCCGGCGCGAAGTTCGCGGTCGCTGGGGCGGGCGGGCTCGGCGATGGCCGCATCCAGGGCCTGCAATACCTGGTCAATGTTGAGGTTGGCGGCGGCACAGGCTTCATCTAACGGACGGTTGCCGCCGCAGCAGTAGTCGATGCCAAATTTTTCGAAGACGGGGATGGTCTGGGGTGATTCGATGGCGTACTCGCGAACGATCTTGGTGACGGTCGGGGTCATGGGCTCTCCTCTGGCTTGAATTCATAACCAGAGTAGAAGAAAGAGCGAGGCTTGCCGATGACTTTTGTCACGGGGGCAACTTTCGGCTAGGGGGTAGGTTCGCCCTCCAATTCTTTTTCGAGCGCCTTCACGTTTACCACGATCTTCCGGCCATCCATCTGAATCAGCTTCTCCGATTGCAGACGGCTCAAATTGCGGGAGACCAGTTCGCGGACGGTGCCGATCTGCGAAGCTAATTCCTGATTGCTCATGGGCAGTGTGATCTCGAACCCTGCCTCGACGCGCGCGCCCTGGTGGCGCGCCATGCGGACGAGGAAGGCGGCGAGACGATTGCGCACGGTGGTGAAGGAAAGCTCCTCGATAATCCCGATGAGCTTGCGGAGGCGGGCTCCGATGACGCGCAGAACCTTCAAAGCGACCTGCGGGTGGGCGACGCAGAGCGCATGGAAATCCTGTTTGGCAATGAAGAGCAGGGTGGAGTCTTCGACGGCAGAAACAGATGCGGGATAGCTGCCGCCGTCGAAGACGGGGAGTTCGGCGACGGAACCGCCGGGGCCGTCGATGCTGAGCACCTGTTCGCGACCGTCGGCGGAGGTCTTGAAGATGCGCACGTGGCCGGCTTCGACGACATACATTCCGGCGCAGGGGTCGCCTTCGCTGAAGACGATTTCGCCGGAGGAAAACTTGCGCGCGACGGATCGCTCGGCGAGAAAGGCAAGTTCGGCGGCAGATAGTGCAGCGAAGAGGCTGGCGCGAGCGAGGGTCTCAACGGGCTTGGAGCGTGGCTCCGGCATTGGGCCATTCTACAGAACGCGGCGAATCGCAAAAAGAAAGCATAAAAAAAGGGAACGGAGGCGAGTCCGTTCCCTGGGGTGCCGCACGGTATGCGACTACTGGAGGGAGGCCAGCATGGTTACGTTCTTTTCGGTAGCGTTCTGCGCTCTCAGTTCACGCTCCAGTTTGCCCGCCGGCAATTCATAGGTGACGTTTTGGCCCTGGCGGCTGACGCCCGCCAGAAAATAGCGGTCCCCGTACTGGTGAAAAATCAATACGGTGTTTGCGCTGGCCTTCCGCGACTCGCTGGCGTGTGGAAGGGCGATGACCGACTCACGTTCTGCGGCGATCCGCATAATGGGCTGTCCGTCGTTTTCAATTCTGACCCGGCATTCTCCCGCGAGCATAGCTTTGCCGTTGGCAAAGTAATCGAAAGGTACCTGGGCGATGATCGTGGTTGCGGTTTGCGCGCAAACCAATCCAGTCAGTCCGGCTAACATCAAGATGAGAAGGGTAGCAGCATGCTTTTTCATAAGTGTCTCCTTTTCAAGTTTGAACGCCGGGGAAGTTTCGTTCCTGAACACGAGTGTGATATTGCACCGGATGCGCGGAAAGGTCCATGGAGAGCGTATGAATTGGTCTGAAGTTATATGAAGCAAGGTGCGCCGTGGGGCGGCGACTGTAAAGAGCTACTACCTATTTGCAGTTGGTCTATAATTTCCTTCCATGAAAAACTCCATCGCATTTGCGGTTGCTCTTTCGTTGTTGTCGCTTGCGCTCGCCTCGGCGGGCTTCGCCAAGACCATCGTTCACCTTCAGGACTCGCAGGGTAAGAGTGTGGGGACGGTCGGGCTTTGGGAACAAAAGTCGGGAGGAGTTGGGATGGAACTGAAGCTGGAGAATCTTCCTCCGGGGGAACATGCAATTCACTTTCACCAGAACGCGAATTGCACTGCGCCGGACTTTAAATCGGCGGGACCGCATTTCAATCCGGATGGAAAGAAGCATGGATTCGATAATCCGGAAGGACATCACGCGGGCGATCACGCGAACTTTACGGTCGGCGCGAACGGCAAGGCGAAGCTGAAGACGGAAAGCAAGGACATAAACCTTGGGAACGGTAAGCCGGGCGGCGACAGCCATTCGCTTTTCAGCAATGGAGGAACGTCGATCGTGATTCACGCGAAGGCGGACGATCAGAAGACCGACCCGTCAGGGAATTCGGGGGACCGGATTGCTTGCGGGGTGATTACGAAATAGCTTTCGAGCTTCGAGCCGCGAGCTTTGAGTTCCGAGTAATCTTGGGGCGGCGGTCTTTGCATTTGGACAGGCGGGGCGGCGCTTCCAACTTTCCTACCCACCCATGTTAGCGCGTGCGCGCTAATGGATGGCCGCGACTGCGGGCTCTGCCACTTTTACCGGTTCCAACTTGGCGGTGAAGTGGCGCAGGAACGGGGCTTCATAGGTTAGTTGCAGGCCCTTGATTTTTTCGCGGTTCTTCCACACTTCCAGGATCACTTCCACTACATAGTCGATGTGGCTTTGGGTATAGACGCGGCGGGGGATGGCGAGGCGGACTAAGTCCATTTTGGCCTGAGGACCGAACATGAGCGTGCCGATTTCTACGCTGCGGATTCCGCCTTCGAGATAAAGTTCGTTGGCAAGGGCTACGGCGGGGAAATGATCGGGCGCGACATGGGGCAGGAAAGCGCGGGCGTCAATGTAGATGGCGTGGCCTCCGGGGGGCTGCACGATGGGAACGCCCTGGGCCGAGATATGGTTGCCTAAGTAGGCAGTGGAGGCGATGCGGTATTTGAGATAGTCCTCGTGGAGAGCTTCTTGCACGCCAACGGCAATGGCTTCCAGGTCTCGGCCGGCGAGGCCTCCATAGGTTGGATAACCTTCGGTCAGAATGAGTAAGTTTTTTTCCTGCTGGGCTAGTACGTCGTCGTTGGTGCAGAGGAAGCCTCCGATGTTGGCCATACCGTCTTTTTTAGCTGACATGGTGCAGCCATCACCGTAGCCGAACATTTCCTGGGCAATTTCTTTGGGAGATCTATTTTCGTAGCCTTTCTCGCGGAGCTTGATGAAATAGGAGTTTTCGGCGAAGCGGCAGGCGTCAAAGTAGAGTGGGATTTTGTTTCGGCGGCAGATCGCGCTTACCGCTTTCGCGTTCTCCATGGAGACGGGCTGACCGCCTCCGGAGTTGTTGGTGATGGTCAGCATGACTAGCGGGATGCGATCGCGGCCAACCTTTTCGATCAGGGCTTCGAGGGCGTCTACATCCAGGTTGCCTTTGAAGGGGTGATGTGTGCTGGGATGGCGGCCTTCTTCGATGACTAAGTCGACGGCTTCGGCGCCTACAAACTCAATGTTAGCGCGGGTGGTGTCGAAGTGGGTGTTGTTGGGCACGATGTCGCCCTTCTTACACATGCAACTGAAGAGGATGCGCTCGGCGGCGCGGCCCTGGTGGGTAGGGATGACGTTCTTGTAGCCGAAGATATCCTGGACGGAGTCGCGGAAGCGGTCGAAGCTGCGGCTGCCGGCGTAACTCTCGTCGCCTTCCATGATGGCGGCCCACTGGTGGGTGGACATGGCTCCGGTGCCGGAGTCGGTGAGCAGGTCGATGAGGACGTCGTCGGCGGGGAGGAGGAAAAGATTGTTGAACGCAGCCTGGAGGAATTGCTCACGCTGGGCGCGGGTGGTCCAGTGAATGGGTTCGACAGACTTGATGCGGAAGGGTTCGATGATGGTGCGCATGAGTCTAGCTGACACTTTGCGAGGAAGGGATGTCTGTGATAGCGGTCACGGCGGGAGTTCAGACGGACAGGGGAAGAAGAATCAATGATTTAGGGAAATTGTGCAACCGGTTACCACCGTCATTCGTCATATCAGTGTGGGTACATTCGTGACGTATTCGGCCGTGAGGTTGACGGCGTAGAGTAAACTGTAATGGCTAGAACGAATCCAAGAAGGGGCTGCCGCGTGGCTACGTCGCCGCTGAAGCAAAAGAACGCAATGGACTCGCTGCTCGAGAGCATGGACGAACTTGCGGTTGCGGCCTCCAAGAAGATGAGCACCGAAGAAGTGCGCAAAGTGCGCAAGGAAATCAACGACCTGGTAGATCGGGCTGTTGAGCGTAAACCGCGTCGCGAAACTGCTTATTGACATTCGCATAATATAGGGACATTTGTCCCCGGGAACCGATCATAGCCCCTGGGTCTTTCCCGACATTTGGACTTCGACGTGGCGTTGGTCAGCGCATTGTCGGATTTGTTCGATGATATTAGCCGGCGGATATCTCAGCCTTTGGCTCGCCTGTGTGTCCTGGATTGTGTCCGTTATTCGATCGAGCCAGAAAATGGTTGCTCCTACGGGTAACCCAGATATTTTCTGCTTGAGCTGCTTCACGCCGTTCAAAA